>Ga0315908_10000166_pt1 | contig 53549 bp, 52 predicted proteins | sample LakEriMetagenome_12_FD_203520 | JGI IMG/M metagenome (GOLD analysis project Ga0315908, IMG submission 203520) | Freshwater fungal communities from buoy surface, Lake Erie, Ohio, United States - Buoy 4 MA124 | ecosystem: Environmental > Aquatic > Freshwater > Lake > Lake biofilm | place: USA...
TATAGCATTAGGATTACATGATAACCAACCCCAATCTATATTTTTAGGATTTGCTTTTAAAAATCTATTGCATTTTGGATTTCGTGATAAAGTACTCCAATTTATTTTATATGTAGGTACCCAATCTCAAAACATATTTAGTTGGAAATAAACTCTTGTACTTCTCTACTATTTGTGTTCTCAATTCTTCAGGTAATTTATTTAGACTTATTTTACTAATCATTTTGTTTTTGATAGATTTAGGAGATGAATTGATATTCTCCTTGAAGACATTTATATATTTGCAGAATTTTTTAGTTGTCTCTCATCACAATCCAAAACTTTAGACATCATTTTAGATGTCATCTTATTGCCACACATTAATTCATAATCTACAATTTAGAGATTAAATAGACGGTTATTAATTCTCTCTTGTATATTTCTAATCATATTAGTATCAATTCCTGAATTATGTGATTGTGAAAGTTTTGATTCTTTAAGACTTTTAGGATCGACCTTTAATATTTTAGATAATATATTGCTTTTTTTATCAACAATTTCATCTAATCTTGTATACATTTATTTATTAGAGTATCTAATAATATCTCATAAAAAAGAGAAATAATATATATAGAAATATATGCTTATTATTTTTTAATTTTTTCACATTTACCAGTCTTAGGGTTTCTTGTATTATCTTTATCACATATTTTAACGCAACGTTTTGTTATAGGATTTATCTCTTTACCTTCAGGACATTCTTTTTCTACTTTGTCTACTTTGTCTACTTTGTCTACTTTGTCTACTTTGTCTGCTTTGTCTACTTTGTCTACTTTGTCTGCTTTGTCTACTTTGTCTACTTTGTCTGCTTTGTCTACTTTGTCTACTTTGTCTACTTTGTCTGTCTTTTTGGTCTTGATTTTTTCACATTTTCCAGTTAATTGATTTCTTATTTTATCTTTATCACATATTTTAACACAGCGTTTAGTAACAGGATTTATCTCTTTACCTTCAGGACATTCCTTATCAGGTTTTTCTTCTTTTACCTCTTTTTGTTTAGGCTTAGAGGGTAGTTTAACCGGATTAGCATTTATTTTTGTGGGGTCGCGTGTATGACGTTCTTCATGTAATGATATGTTTTCATAAGTGTATATATCAGGGATATTAGCATTATACTCTAATTTTTGATTTAGATAATCATGTAGCGCAGATTTGTTTTTGTGTTTTATTAAATTGCTCATAAGATTTTCTTTTTCAATTAAATATTTTTCATATTTTTCTTCATTATTTAATCGTTTGCTATGATATAATTCTATATATTTATTTTTCTTATCTGTTATTATCTCTCTTTTCTTATCAATATCTTCTACATAAACACGTATATCTCCTTTTAAATTATTAATTTTAGAAATGTCAATTTTGTCTTTATCGCTCAAAATAATTAATAATTTTTTTTCAATATTTCTTAATATATCCATTTAATAATATTAAGGATAAAAATAATTATTTTAATATTATATTTTCAAACATTCCTTTATAATAAGTTTCAAGACTTTCCTCGGGTTTCATTTGATCTTCATATACACTTCGAGGGATATATTTAATAATTACCTTCTCTTTTTCACATTTATTGTCTTTTTTACTATAATACCCTTGTACTATTAATATAGTACCTATGAAAAGTAGAAATATCGCTATTGCTTTCATTCTTAATAAAGTAATATAGAATTATTTTTTGTATAATTAATACTATTAAATAAGGAATGATAGAAAAATATATAGTATTTATTGATATAGAAGATAGTAAAAAAATATTAAATATTTTCCAATTAATTTATCTAAGATGAATATATCTTCTATTCTAAAAAAGTATTTATTTACAAATGATAATAAAATTATTAAAATGTCTATCAATAAAAATATGAAAGGTGATTTTTTTTGGAAATCAAATAATACTAATTTAAATAAAACAGAAATTATTAAAGAATTAACTAATAATCTTAATGACAAATATGTAAAATTATATAGAAATATTGCTTATATTATTGTTAAGAAGAATGATGCATTTATATTAATTTCTAAAAAAATATTTGAAAACTATAAAATTAATATGAACAGAAATGATTATTTAAACTCTATTAAAATTAAAAAATTACATGGGATTATAGTAAGACATATTAATAGTTCTCGTAAAATTATAATAGGTGGAACTGGAGGTACTTTAGGTACCAAAGACATGGTTGTAAAACGTACTTTAAATCCATCTACAAACCCTTTCCCTAATCCAGATGGATTTAATAGACCTAAGTCTCCTAAGTCCCCTAAGTCTCCTAAATCTCCTAAGTCTCCTAAATCTCCTAAGTCTCCTAAGTTCCCTAAGTTCCCTAAGTCCCCTAAGTCCCCTAAGTCTCCTAAGTCCCCTAAGTCCCCTAAGTCTCCTGTTGTTGACAATGAGTGTCTTAATATGTTACGACAGATGCATACAGGGAAAAAAGAGTATATGTCATATAATTCATATAGATATGATAAACACTATTTGGATTTTAAAGAGTATAATAGTACTAATATATTAATACCAGAATTACTTAATTTTACAAAAAATAGAAAAGGTAATGAAATACAAGTTGTAGAGATAGAAAAAAATAAAAATGGTATGACATGTATAGGTGCAAATATATACAATAGATATTCGGGTAGTAATCCACCTAAAATTGGAACATTAATAGCAGCAAATTCAGGAAGACCGGGTGGTGGTTGTGGAAATTTTGATGGTACTATAGGTAATATTCATCAAAATCATAGAACACAAGAAGAAGATATAATGTCTAATTGGTTTATGACTTATGCTAATAATAAAAATATAATAGATGAAGATGAAAAAAAGAATATTATAATAAATTATTTCAATGTACTATTTTTAATAGTGGGGTCTTTTATATCCTACAGCGAGTAGAGGAGATAGAAAAAATTATTACAAAACCATTCAAGGTATAAATTATAGATATGCTGTACCTAAAGATTATGCAGATGCATGGACTGTAGAAAATGTATATTTAAGTGATAAAAATTACCAATATAAAGGATCTCGGTATATTTATGAAAACCAGTATAAAACTACATTGGTTTTTGTATCTGGTCCTAATAATAATAACCCGGGAACAAAAGGACCAATTAATTCTGTATTTCGAACATATAACGATATGACTGCGACGCGTTTTGATAAATTTATGGAAGGTGTTGAAGCTGCCTTATTTGCCGGATTAATTTCGATGGTACAAAGTAAATGTACAATTGCATTGTTAGTATATGTTAGTGGAGGTATATATAGAGGTTCGCATAATATAGATGACTATAAAAATATGTTTGAAAATATCGTAAAATAATCTATTAACACATGTACAAATAAATGGTCTTGAATTAGGTAGTTATTTGATGCTATATATTTAGTATAATTTAATATAATTTAATATAATTTGATTTACATTATTTTTTTATAATTTTATAATATTATTTATATATTATATAATTAAACTATGGAAGATAAATATATAGTTTTTATAGATAAAGATACTAACAAAATTGTTCCTGTTAAAATAGCTGATAATTATATAAGTACTATAAAAGATTTTTTAGATAAATTTATTAATAGTAGCAGTATAATTTCATTTGAAAACAAATATAATTCTTATATACATAGCGCGTCTTCTAAAAAAAATGAAATTATTGAGAAAATACTAAAAGATAGCTTTAATCCTAGATTAAAAAATATTTGTTGTATAGTAATTTCCAATAATATTGTAATTTATAATATAAACGATAATAGTGGTGCGCACAGAATTAATAATTCTCTTTATAATAATAAAATAAAGAGTTTAATTAAAACTGTTGAAAAATATATTGAAATAAAATATAAGTCAAAAAAACAACAAACATAAACGCCAATATCTATAAAATAATAAAAATATAAATAATTCTAATCAACATGTCTTTGATTCCATGCATCAACTTTTTCAAGTTCTTCTTTTATTTCGCTTAGTTCTACATTATCTACTTCTTCATTAATATTTTCACTAGTAGTTCCAACAGGAGCAGCATTTGAAGCAATTGTTTGTTTTCTGCTTTCAAAAACTACATCGCGATTGTCCATATTTTTCTTATACTCTTTCATTAGAGTATTAAGTTGAGTTTCTGCATATTCTTGATTTTCAAGACATTCTGGGTTAGGAGACCAAGGACACCAACAACCTACCTGAGCAATATAAATATTAAATTTATTATCAATTTTCTTCAAAAATTCACAACGATTTTTTGCTTCTTCAATAGTATCAAAAGTACCTCTTACTTTAATTCCGCGAATAGAAGTAATAAAGTTATTATCAATATGATAATTCTTTTCTAATTCTTCGCTATTAACTGATTTGAAAAAATTTAATTGCTCATTCATTTCTACGTGATTAAATAGGTAATTATTATTTTCAATGATAGTATTAACCATATCTTTTTGATCTGGATATTTTTCTTTAATACTTTCTAGAAGATTTTTCATATCTCCGCTGAATTTTTCAGTAAATTTGGTAAAGATATAGGCTTCTTTATTTACAATAACATCTTCAGGACTAATAAAAGAAACTAGAACAAAATTTTGCCCTCTAATGGGTTTATCTTCGTCTAAATAATCTACCTCTTTTGTGGATACATGTGTTGGATTCTGCACATCAGTCATATTGTTTATTCTTAATATATATTAAGATATTTAATCTTATATGTTTTTATATTAAAATATTTTAATATGGTAGAATAATGAGTCTTGATTATATAAAAGTTTTATTATATTATATATTACTAAGTTTTATAGTATCTATCATCGCTTTATTTATTAGATCTAAAAGTTTCGAACCTATTAAAATATTAACATTAACAATTATAATTGCAATTATATTATATGTGGTTGATTTATCTACAAATTATACCTATATTAATAATACCTATAATTTGGGTTTAAGTAATATGTGAAAAATGAGTACATAATTAAAAAATATTTAGAAATTTATAAAAGTTTATAAAAGTTTAAGAAAAATAAAATTATGTACTCATTTTAATATTAGTAAATTATAAGGAAGGTATTATTTTATAATTTAAATCTATACAAATCTTCTTCCATATTTGGTCTTGAATATATAATTTCTCTCTACTTTTTAATAATGGAAAATACTTTAAATACCCATTTAATCCTAATATTTGAAAGAATTTGTATAAAACATAACTATATGAAAGAAAGTTTTTCCTATCTTTAGGACAATGTTTTAAAAAGGGGGCTTGAATACTTCTAAACATACTGCACAACTTATCTTCTAATTCTGGACTAAATTGCGGTGTAGGTATTCCGTTAATTCTATTTATAATATAATTAATATGTTCATAATATTTATTTATTCTCAGTCTTTTTAGGATATCTCTCATTTTTAAATATGTTATCTTCTTTAAATCTGTAATCTTTTCCTTCTTAATCTCTATTAAAATTTTTTCAAAAATTTCATCTGGAATATCGGTACTTTCTTTTCCTTGTACTTGGTTACACCATTCTCTAAAATGATTTATTCTTTTATAACAAAAGTGAGAAGTATCCTTTGTATTTTGTTTTAATATAGGTCTATTTTGCTCTACTAATAATAATTCTTGATATCCGCAAAAATTACAAACGATTATTGCGTCATATTGAAGACATGTCATACTATTTTTACAAACCTTGCAAATTTCTATATTTTCTTCTTCAACTGTTCTGATATATTTATTATTTATTATCGCCATATATTTATCTACTAAAGAACTTTTATCTTGTAGAGCTTCTGTTTTATCCTTATCGGTATCATTATCAATGAATCCCTTCTCATAAAAACTATTATCATCATTATCATTATTATAACTATTATTATAATTACTAATAATTCTATCGCCGGTATTATATTCGCAACTATTGTTTTTTTCGTTATCTAAAGTTTTTTCTTCAATTTGTTTTTTATTATTTATATTATTTAATGCTTCCAAAACATTGATTGTATTAATGTTAATACCTTTCTTTTTTTTATTATTATCCTTCTTATATATTTTTGATTTAGTATTTACATCTTTTAAATAATTTAAATTTTGATTAATATCTGACTGTTTGTTTACAGTATCATAATATTGAAATAATATATCACTTGTATTTTTATAATATTCTATTTCATCTAATTTATTTAACTCATTTAATCTTGATTTTATATCTAATATTTCTTCGCTTAGTTCTATATTACTAAACCATAATTTACTATTTATATCTTTATCTGTACTATTTTTAATAATATTTAATATATTATTTTTTTCCTCTTCGCAAAATTTTAGTTTATTTTTGTAATACAACTTTTCTTTATCGCTCTTTTCAAAATCCTTTATCATATTATTATGCATTGCATCTAATGTAAAAGTTTCATTTATATCAACAGAGACCTTTTTCTTTGATGACTTCTCTTTAAACATCATTATATTTGAATTATAAATATTAAGGTTTATATACAAAATTAAATTTGTGTCATATAATCTATATTTTTTTCTCCTCTAATAGTATAAAGAATATAGCGTAAATGGGTGGTGGTCTTCTTCAATTAGTAGCTTATGGTGCTCAGGATGTTTATTTAACTGGTAATCCTCAAATTACCTTTTTTAAAGTAGTTTATCGTCGTCATACTAACTTCGCTATGGAAGCTATACAGCAGACATTTAATGGAAATATTGGATATGGAAACACAATAACCTGTCAAATATCGCGCAACGGCGATTTAATTAATCGCATGTATTTACAAGTAGATGTGCCCAAGAAAACTAGCACTGCTGCTACTGATTCATATGTTAACTACTTAGGTCTACGCTTAATAAAATCTGTAGTAGTAGAAATTGGTGGTCAACAAATAGATAAACATTATTCCGATTGGTTATACATATGGAACGAGTTATCTTTACCTATGGGCAAAAGATATGCTTATGATACTATGGTCGGAGCGGATAAAGATATAACAACTAATAAAAATACTACATTATATATACCATTTGAATTCTGGTTTTGCCGTAATGTAGGTTTAGCACTTCCTTTAATTGCTCTTCAATATCACGAAGTTAAAGTAAAAATTGAATTTGAAACAAAAGTAAATTGTTTAATAGCTAGCTCTGTTTCTGCTACCGCCGCCGCTGCTTCTGCGCTCAACTTTCCTGAAATAAATTCCGCCTCATTATGGATAGACTATATATTCTTAGATACAGATGAACGTAGAAGATTTGCTCAATTATCTCATGAATATTTAATAGAACAACTTCAATTTACTGGTACTGAATCTCTTGTAAATAAAAGTAACCGTATTAAATTAAACTTCAATCATCCCTGCAAAGAATTAATCTGGGTAGCAAAAAGTTCTGGAACACACAAAAAAGCAAGATGGTACGATTATAATCTAGCGACATCTGCTATAGTTGAATATACCGCGCCGTTTTCAATAGATAGTGGCAATCAATCATATAGTAGTAATTATATTTATCAAGTTACACCGACTGCTGCGAATTACAATAATCCTTTCATAACCTCTATTTTACAATTAAATGGTAATGACCGTTTTGCAGTAAGAGAAGGATTATACTTCACACACGTTCAACCTTATCAACATCATACTAATGTTCCCGTTAATAATCCTATCAATGTATACTCGTTTGCTCTTAAACCAGAGGACCATCAACCAAGTGGCACTCTCAATATGTCTCGTATAGACACAGCTACTTTAATGGTTGAAGTTCAAGATCTTTCTGCTACCGGTGTAGGTATGCCTTTAGCTACAGAATATTCTTATACTGGTATTAATATATACGCAGTTAATTACAATGTATTACGTATATTATCTGGAATGGGTGGTTTAGCGTATTCTAATTAGTTATAATAAAATGTGTTATATAATTCCCTTTTTTTTTTCTCCTCTAATAGTATAAAGAATATAGCGTAAATGGGTGGTGGTCTTCTTCAATTAGTAGCTTATGGTGCTCAGGATGTTTATTTAACCGGTAATCCTCAAATTACCTTTTTCAAAGTAGTTTATCGTCGTCATACTAACTTCGCTATTGAAGCAATTCAACAAACTTTTAACGGAACTCCTACTTTCGGCAATCGTGTTACTTGTCAAATATCAAGAAATGGCGATTTAATACATCGCGTATATTTATCTATTATTGATTATACTTCTGGTGATACTACTGCTGAAACGGTTTGTCCTTATTTCGGTCTTCGCTTAATTAATTATGTAGAAATTGAAATAGGTGGTCAAAAAATAGATAAACATTATTCTCACTAAATGTATATATGGAATGAACTTTCATTACCTAAATCTAAAAAAGAAGCTTATAAAAAAATGGTTGGTTCTAATAATACCATCGCCAGATTACAAAATGCCAATCTCTATATACCTTTAGAATTCTGGTTTTGCCGCAATGTAGGTCTAGCGCTACCTTTAATTGCTCTACAATATCATGAAGTTAAGATAAATATTTTATTCGAAGAAAAAACTAAATGCCAAGGTTCGACTTCAGCTATAAAAGAACTATCATCTGTAAATTTATGGGTCGATTACATATTCTTAGATACTGATGAACGCAGAAGATTTGCTCAATTATCACATGAATATTTAATAGAACAATTACAATTTACTGGTGCTGAAACTGTAAATGCCGTAAGCATGAAACCAAAACTATCATTTAATCATCCGTGCAAAGAATTAGTCTGGGTTTCTACTTGCGACTATCATTTATCAGACCAACATACAAAAAATAATAATTGGGTAAATTATTCTACTACAGTAAACACTTATGCTACTGATACTACATTAACTGCTACTACATTACATGCAGCAACCAGCGTAGTTACTTCAACAAACCCTGTTGTATCCGCTAAACTTGTATTAAATGGCAATGATCGCTTTTCATTAAGACCTGGTTCTTATTTCAATTTAATACAACCTTATCAACATCACGAAAATATACCTTCAAACCCTGGTATTAATGTGTATTCATTCGCTCTAAAACCTGAAGAACATCAACCGAGCGGTACTCTCAATATGTCTCGTATTGATACTGCTGTTCTTAATATAGATATGACTCCAGGATATATCAATAATGGATTCTCTAAAAATCTTCATGTATATGCTGTTAATTATAACGTATTACGTATATTATCGGGTATGGGAGGTTTAGCGTATTCTAATTAAATTATATTAATTATCTTATACGTTGTTAAATTGCTATAATATCCCTTTTTTTTTTCTCCTCTAATAGTATAAAGAATATAGCGTAAATGGGTGGTGGTCTTCTTCAATTAGTAGCTTATGGTGCTCAGGATGTTTATTTAACTGGTAATCCTCAAATTACCTTTTTCAAAGTAGTTTATCGTCGTCATACTAACTTCGCTATTGAAGCTATTGAACAAACAGCAACAGGAGGTACTTCTCTAGGTTCGCGCGCAACTTTTCAACTAACCCGCAATGGTGATTTAATACACCGTATTTACTTTTACGGAAAAATAAAAAATAATTCAGATACCACTAGTACCGCTAATAAAGTTGCATTAGTTCCTAATTTTGGACAAAAATTATTGAAAACTATTGAACTTGAAATTGGGGGTCAACGTATAGATAAACATTATTCTGAATGGTTATACATATGGAATGAGTTATCTCTTCCTATTGGCAAACGCGAAGGTTATTATAAGATGGTTGGTGCAAATAAAGATAATAATTGCACACTATTAAATGGATCTGAATCTTATGAATTATATGTTCCTTTAGAATTTTGGTTTTGTCGCAATGTAGGTCTAGCACTTCCTTTAATTGCTCTACAATATCACGAAGTTAAAATAAATATCGAATATGAAACTGCCGCTAACTTATTTGATAAAGACACTAAAAATACAACTTTTAATGATTCTATAACAAAAAACAGTAATTACACCGCAAATAACATAAGTCTAGTAGACTCTAAATTATGGGTCGATTATATATTCTTAGATACTGATGAACGCAGAAGATTTGCTCAATTATCCCACGAATATTTAATTGAACAATTACAATTTACAGGAACTGATAATATAACTTCTTCTAACAATGCCGATGGTATGAAAAGTATGCGTATGAATTTTAATCATCCTTGCAAAGAACTTGTATGGGCTATAAAAAAAATTGATGACAGTGTATATTGGAATAACTTTTCTACTGCAACTCCATTATCGGGCGTTCCTACAGCAACTCTAAATGATTATTATAATTCAACAAATCCAGTAATGCAAGCTAAAATAATGCTTAACGGTAATGATCGTTTTGCGCAAAGAAAAGGAGAATATTTTTCTTTAGTCCAACCTTACCAACATCACGAAAATACTCCAGATGACTTCCATAAAGGCATAAATGTTTATTCATTCGCTCTAAAACCTGAAGAACATCAACCAAGTGGTACTCTTAATATGTCTCGTATAGATACCGCTGTTCTTTCATTATCCTCATCCATACCAGGAAATATCTACATATATGCCGTAAATTATAATGTATTACGTATATTATCTGGTATGGGTGGTCTCGCTTATTCTAATTAAATATTATATGATATCTATGATATCTATGATATCTATGATATCCATAAAACAATATTCTTATTTTTCAATTTATAATTATTATTATAAGATAATATGATATTATATAAATACTTTGATACATATAATGATATCATTTTAGTGTTTAATCCAGCATTAAATTTATTTTTTTCATTAAAATAGTATGAAATAATATCTTCTAAATAAGGTAAACAACGTTTATTCATCAAATTAGTATATTGAATAGTATTTCTTCTAAATGTTAGATACAAACATTCTTTATCTGTAAGTGTCATATAATTTTTTGTACTTTTCTTTAGTTTATTTATTGTTTTATTATAATCATTATTAAGTTCATAACTATATTTTTTAACTAAATTACATTTTAACATATCACAATTATATTTAATTCTTTTTTCTCTCACTATATCTTTTAAATTCGTCTCTTTTTTTATAAAGATATTTGATGATTTATTAATCTCACTCAACTTTTTAGTTCACAATAGTTTTGCAAATTATTAACAATAATTGCAAAATAATCCTTATTAGTAAAGTTCATGAGAATTAATTAATTATATATTAATCTATATAAATCAATTTTTTATAATATTTATCATTAAAAATTAAAAAATAATATATATACTTTTATATGCAAACTAATCGTAACTAATCGTAACTAATCGTAACTAATCGTAACTAATCATAACTAATCGTAACTAATCATCACATATGATAATCTCTTTAATATATGGTTCTAAAATTTCATCTACAATAAATTCCGGTTTAAAGTCATCATAATTCATGAAAATTTTAAGAAGTTGTTCAGAAAATCCAGAAACAATTGCAGTACCTTCAGTTTTGCAATTTACAGGGAAAACTTCTCTGCTATTAGAATTGAGGTTCCAGAATATAAATTTAGGAGCATCGTAATTATTTGCCTTATATTTTTTAACAATTGTTTTATATACTGTATCTAATGAATCATTAGAATCATTATTTTCAAAAGTGATTCTTTCATTACTACAAGCATCATTAAATTGCATATCCGTAAATACAAACATTTTTTTAGGCATATTTTCTTGGGGAACATTAAATAATTTTGCATAATTTATAATTAAATCATTGCATTTAACAAAATTTGTACTATAACCATAATCGATTTTTAGAAGGTTTGAAATACATTCGTGAAGAGTAGGAATCGAATCGGTATCTTCATCGAGTTTATCAGTCAACTTTACAATTTCTGGGTCTTCGCTAAAAGTAATTAATTTATTCTTAAATTGTCCTGTACAACAAATAGATGTAATAATTCCAAGTGCAATTGCAACTTGTGCAGGAATACTTCCATTTGCAGCATTAAACATAGACCCTGATAAATCTACGACAGATATAGTATTATTAAAATTACCAGATTTCTTAACATTTTCAATAATTGTTCTCCATTGCATTTCTGTAGTTTCGCATATAGGAACATTATCAAAACATCTCATATTTGTGATATAATTACCTACCAATTCGTGAGGAAGAATTCCAGTAACATTGATCTTCTTTTTATTATTTTTTACATCTTCAAGATATTGTTTATATCTTGCTTCATCGTGTTTAATAAATGTATTTTTTAAATTTTTTGAAGCAACGGCGGGAACACTTTCATAATTAATATCTCCCCATTTTTGTTCGCATAATTTTTTTTCGACAATATCAATATGTGTTCTCAAAGGTACCAAATACTCCTTTCTATATTTTTCCATTTTATTTGTATCTTTGCTCCCATAGATAATTGATGCAATTTTTTTTGCATAATGTCTCTTTTTATCGTACTTATCATTTTCGCTAGATACCCATTTAGCACATAGAGATACGCTTTTATTATTACTCAAATTCGCTTTATCTTCAATTAATTTATCAGCAAATAGTCCAAGTTCATACTTTTGATCAGAACTCTTTAACTTATATCCAATATAATTGAGATCCTTCCAGCATCCATATTTTTCAATATACTTTTTAATATTATTAATATATGTAGTAAATTTTTTTTTTCTTAACCACGACATAGCATCGTTTGCTACCTTTTTTTCTTTTTTCCCCTTATCTCTATCACGCCCATTAAAAATAATTGCTACCGTTTTTTTAGGATCTTCTTTCCAACATTTTTCAAGATAATCGTGACTAGTTTGAATATCTAAATCTCTCATAAATAACATAAAATAATCTACGATAATATTATTTGTACTTTTTAAAGCAACTCCTCCATTGTTCGTAGTAGTAATGTTATGTGCGACTTGCATATTTGTTTTATATTAATATATAAATAATCGTTTATATCAATTTTTATTATATTTAGAAAAAATAAGAATTATTAAAATTATTTAGGCAGCTGCAGCTTGCGCTTGTTTGCTTGCAGATGGGGGAAAATGGTGAGAGATTAGTTTTTGTAGAATAAAATAATTGATATCCTCTTTGTCTCCGACATTTAGAATTTTTTTAAGTTTATCATCAGGTAGAATAAAACGCTTGTTCTCTGGTTTGTTGAGGTTGTGTTCCTTTACATAAGTATTGATAAAACGGGTAATATCAGTGCGTGATTTCTCAGTGCCGTGAGGAACACCGATAAAATCACATAGTTCATCTGATATTTTATTGGGTTTAGCAAATCCCGACGGAGAGTTCTTGGCGTTTTGACGTTTCTTTTGGGCTTTCTCGATTATTTTTTGTTGTTTGTCATATTCTTTGCTCAGAACCTTTAGAAGTACTTGAACTTCTTTGAAACTAGTGAAAAGAGTATTTACTTTTTCGATAATAGTACCAACGAGGTTATCTTTAACAGGAGTACCATCTGCATTTACAGGAATGCTAGAATCAGGTTCGACAGTTTCAGGAGCACTTACTACAACAGTCTTAGGCGCTTTAGTATCTTTAGGAGCAGGTGTTTTATCTTCGACTACTTTTGAAACAACACCCTTTTTAGGAGGTTGTTTCAAATCTACAGGTGGCACCGGAGTTACGACCGGAGAAGTGGACGAAGCAGGTTGAGTAGGTTTTTTAGTTTGTGCCATTATGTATTCAGTTTATGAATACATATATTATTATATGTTTATATCATTTTATAACATCACAATTATATTTTATTTATAATAGTTAAACAATGAAAATAAAACGCATTGGTACTTATATTACTGGATTTAAATACTATAAAAATGATATAGAAATTACCGATAAGATTTTGTTAGAAAAAATAAAGAAAATGAAAATTCCTCCAGCGTATGATAATGTTACAATAGTTAATAATAAGAAAATATTAGCATATGGGTATGATAGTAAAAATAGAAAACAGATTATATATAATCCTAAATATATAAATATTCAAAATTGCAAAAAATATAATAAGATTGAAGAATGTAATAAATATTTTTTGAAAATAAAGAATTGTATTTCTAAGGATATAAAATCTACTGATGAAAAAACTAAAATTAATGCTATGATTATAACATTAATATTGTGCTGCGGATTTAGAATTGGTAATAAAAAATACGAAAAAGAAAATAATTCATACGGACTTACAACATTAAAATTATCTCATATAAGTTGTGATTATAAAAAATGCCATATAATTTTCGATTTTATCGGTAAAAAAGGTGTTCGTAATAAATCTGTATGCAAGAATAAATATATATATCAGTATATATCTAAAAAATTAATTGCATATCAAGATAATAAAGAAAACGACGAATACATATTTACTTACAATAATATTCGCATAAATTCAACTGATGTTAATAATTATTTGGAAGATAAATTAGGTGTCAAAATTACTTCTAAAGATTTGCGGACATGGAATGCTAATAATTTATTTACTAAATTTTTAAATAAATCAAATAATTGCAAAAATCCTATTAAAAAAGCTTTAGAATTAACAGCTATCGAATTACATAATACCCCTACAGTATGTAAAAATAGTTATATTGATCCAAGAATTATTGAATATGCAAAAAATCAAATAATTAATAAAAATTGACTTTTTTATTATTATATAATAATAAGATATATAATTATTATTAAATAGTTATGGATATTGATATTGTTAATACTAATATTGAAGAAATGTTAGTTTATCGCGGCGATGATGTTTCCATATTTAAAGAACACTTATTATCTATGAATAAAGAAGATTTCGAGACAGATAGAAATGTTATTGATATTCAAACTTCTAATACATCAGTAATTTATGCTCTTACAAAAAAATTAAGAAAAATGATAATTGATGAACTAAAAGAAAAAATAAAAGATAGTAATAATAATATTAACGATTTTACTAGTAAATACGGGTCAAAAATTAATGTTATATTGATATTTAATAATGAATCAATATCAACAACAGTAAAATCTTTATTAAATAAATATGACAAATTTTTCCAAAAAAACGGAGGACAACTTCAATATTTTACATTGCAACAGTTGATGTTCAATCCTACAAAACACGAGTATGTTCCCACGCATACTAAACTTACAGAAGAAGAAGCAAAAGAATTTATGAAGGAGTATATGACAAGAACTAAGATGCATATGCATGTAATTTTACAAAGCGATCCTATCGCTAAATGGATTGGATTAAAGCATGGAGATATAGTAAAAATAAATAGGTATAATGAAAATAGCGGCGAATCTTTTTCTTATAGGTCTTGTATTTAAAAATATAATATATTTTAAAATAATAGAGTATTAAATAAATAATGTCTACTAGTATAGATACATCACAAAATATTATTTATAAAGATTTATACAAAGTGTTTGGCGAACTGCTATCAATTATTAAAAAAAATTCAATTAGTACCTTTAAAGAAGATGGTACTATTAGAGATATAAATAATGCTAATACAATTTTTCAAGCGGCAATAACATATTTATTACCATCTTTTGAAGGTACTTTAACTAGCGGTGGTTATTCTACAACTGATAAATTACCAATCCCTGCAGAAAATTCTACTGAATTAAAAATACTTCAAACCACAACTTTTAATAATGAATTTTTTAAAAACACGTTAAGTAATTGTTTTAATTTAAATATCGACCAATCTAAATATGTGAGCGAAGCATCCGGCGTAACTAATGCAGAAATAGAAAAATTAGTTGCAAACGGTACTAAAATAAAACAACACTTACATTATTATAATAAAATAATAACTGAATCGGGAATAGGCGGTACTAAACTACAATTTGATGAAGCAATTGTCAAAAATATATATTATACAATATTTTTATTAGATATTTATATTAAAATAATTGAAGCATTTTTAACAGTTGAATTTAATGTAAATTATCAAAATAATCAATCTTATTGGGATAATACACGATTAGAAGTCTTATCTAATACTTATGTTGAGACTAATCCAGATTATAATAGATTAGTAAATTTTTCTCAATTAGCGAGTTCATATGATAATAAAAAATATGTAAAAGATTATACAAAAATACACATAGTTACAAAACCCTTATTAAAACAAGATAGTGTTGGAGTTGCAAGAGGTTTATTTATTATAGAACCAGATAATGATAAATACAGATATGCTGAATCTGGTTTATATTTATATATTGGAAATGATTTTGAAGATCATAGTGCTTCATTACGTTATTTTGATATAAGCGAAATGAGAGCAGCTTCAACATCAAGACCTGGTTCTAAACCAGCAAATATATTACAGCAAGTAAATAATAATTATACATTTGAAGATAGATACGGTAGTTTAGCAGATGGTGTGAGTTTAATAACTGGGACAGATAAATATAGTTATGGATACAAACAATATAATTTTAATGATGTTCCTGGAGGAAATTTTACAGAAGATAAAAAACCTTATCAAAAATTTATAAGAACATTTTTAATAATGTTAAGAAATATAAAATATTCAAACTTGAATTCAACTTTAGAATATTTAAAAGTATTTTTTAAAGGTCTTAAGAAATTATTATTATCTTCAATTTACTCAATAAATATTTATTATAATTTAGCATATTCTTTAAAAAATTGCTTATTATTAAATTATCCAAAATATAAAGCGAGTGAAGATACCACAACTACAGCTAATAAGTTTATAAATTACATTACTGACTCTGCTACACTTACTCCACCATCTGATGCAGAAATTGATAAATATCACTTTAATACAGACTATGAAAAAACATTTGTTTACAAAGTTAGTAAATCATCTGCAAATTTTAAAGCAGTTCTTGATAAAAACATTGAATTATTAGAAAATAATATAAATATAAATATAGGCCCAGCTTCTAATAGCATGCATTCATATGTCCCGGACGAAAATCATTTAATATATACTAGTTTCGTATATGATTCTTTAAATAATAGTATAAACCCTTATACAGGAGAAAGTATTCCCGCTAGTCAAAAAACTAAAGATAAATTAATTAGAGAAACGCTTGAAACTAAAATAAGATATTCAATACTTATACCTCATTATAATATTCTTCTCAGTATAGAAGAAGTTAACATAAGTAATGGTAATAATCCAATAATATTATTAAAAGAATTTGAAAGTATATTAAAAGATAAACCTTTAGAAGCAGGAAGTACAACTAAATATTTACACCAAAATATAGCAGTATATTTATACGAAAATTCAATCTATGAATTAAAAAACACAAATGACCGTTTAAAATCTTCGATAGAACATATTGATAAAAATATTAATTCAAATAAAACAAAAATTTTAAATAATACTTCATTATATGAAGTTAATAAATCTAAAAATACAATATTATATTATGAATATGTTATATATATTGCAATAATTGCAATAATACTCGCTGTAATATTTATTATTAATATCGCTAGAATTGACAAATCATTGATAAGAATAATATCAGCAGGTTGTTTTGGAATAACTATATTAATGTTAGCAGTATATTATATAATTCATGTATTATTCATTACTGAAAGTTATATAGAAACATTTACTGCAAGCGCACAAAATACCGCAGTTTACTCTACATCTATATGTAATAATGATTGTATTGAACCAGGAGCTTCTATAACAGGAGCAAATAAAGTAGAATACGATCCTGTTATTTTAGCAAACAAAAAATCTCTTGTTGTAAATCGATTAACAGATAGAGCAAAAGACTTAATAAATGTAATTAAAATGACATTTTATTATACTGATACTCAAACATTATTTAATAAAGAAAATGATTTAAATAGTTTAATATCAAATAGATATAATGATAAAAATTATGTTAATTATTTCCTTGAAAATAAAACAGGAGATGCACACTTAAATACAGATGTAATAAAATATGAAAATGCTAATTATGATGTATATATATTTTCAATTATATTACTTGCAATAATAATTGTAGGTTTTTATACTATTAATCTTTTTACAAATAATATATATATGGGAGTACTCTTTTTAATCGCTATTATTTTGATAATTTGTTTATTTACCTATTTCATTATTAATATTAACAAAATTGTTAGAACTGTATCATCTAACTATTATTGGGGCAGAGAATTTGAGAAAACTTATGAAAATTTTGAAAATCCTCTAAAAGAAGATTATGAGGAAGAGGAGGAGGAGGAAGAGGATAATCCTAATTCTAATACTTCCAAAACTACTCCTGTTGATACTCCTAATACTTCCAAAACTACTCCTGTTACTACTCCTGCTACTTCTGTTACTCCTGCTACTCCTGTTACTCCTGATACTACTCCTGTTACTACTCCTGCTACTTCTGTTACTCCTGTTACTCCTGATACTACTCCTGTTACTACTCCTGCTACTTCTGTTACTCCTGCTACTCCTGTTACTCCTGATACTACTCCTGATATCGCTTCAAGGACTACATAAAGTTATAATAAAGCAGATGTTTTAATTAAAAACACAAAATCTGTTCAAAACGCAGGACAACTAATACAAAATACAAAAGCTGTTGATATAAATGAAATATCTATGCAAAATAAATCTGAAGAAAAAAAAACAGAAGAACCTATAAAATTCATAAAATCTTCACAGAATAAATAGAGAATAATCATAACAATATATATTATACATTTTTATCTATTTTTATTTACGCCTAATAATTTTTTAATTTTTGCTTTCTTGTTTTATATTTTACATATACAACATCTCTATTATACGCTCCTTTAAATATATTTTCATATTTTTTCTTTTGGTATTCCTCTTATAACATTTGTTATATATATTTTTAGTTTTCTTGTGTTAATCCATCTAACTTTTGTAATCTTGACTTTAACATACTAAAATAATTTTTAATACTATTTGTAAAATATAAAAAATAATATATATATATATATATATATGTCAATTCATACAATTGGAGATAGTCATTCAGGTAATGGTTGGACTGGAATAATACAGCATCATTTAGGACCAGTTTTATGTTATAGTTTTGGGAAAGAAAAATTAAATAGATGCGATATTCGCAACTTCAATATTAAAGATGGTGACACTATTGTTTTTTGTTTAGGTGAAATAGATTGTAGATGTCATATCAATAAACACATAACAGAAACAACAAGATATCAAGATATTATAAACAATATTGTTGATAATTATTTCGAAGCAATTGAATTAAATGTATCCATTTCACAAATTAAACTTAAAAATGTATGTGTTTATAATGTTGTCCCACCTATTCAAAAATATAATACTTCGGAAAATCCTGAATATCCATATTTGGGAACAGATGAAGAACGAAAACAATATACTTTATATTTTAACGAAAAATTAAAAGAAAAATGTATTGAAAAAGAATATATATTCTTTGATATTTATAATAATTATATAGATGAAAATGGATATTTAAGAAAAGATTTAAGTGATGGCATTGTTCATATTGGTAATGGTATTTATATAAGTAATTTTATAAAAGAAAATAATTTATAAAATAATCGACGTTTTTAATGTCTAAAGGTGTATAATAATAAAAATACTTATGAATAATTCCATATATTATTAAAATGGCAACACTAGAATATACTTCAGAAACAGAAGAGACAGAAGAGACAGAAGAGACAGAAGAAACAGAAGAGACAGAAGAGACAGAAGATACAGAAGAAACAGAAGAAACAGAAGAGATAGAAGACACTGAAGACACTGAAGAATTAGAAAATATAGATGATGTAGAAGAATATCATGATGATAATACTCTTTTATATACAAATCAATTAGAAGAGGTTATCAATAAAAATATTAATACATTATATAACAATAATAATTTTAATAAATTTCAAGACGAGTTAGATGATAAAAATAATAATATGATATATCTAATATTGAATAATAACAATAATCCAAGGCAAAGTTCTTTAAATCTTAAAAAACATCCTATAAATAAGAAAGTCTATAAATTTTATAATAGATATAATACTATTGAAAAAAAATTTTTTGATATTTTGCCAGAAAATGATAAGATAAATTTAGTTAATATAGAAGAAAGTGTTGATAACTGTCGTATTATTACCGAAGTTCCTATTCGTTTTAAGATACTCAATTCAGATATTAATATACGTACAAAAAAAAGTATACTAACTAAAATTGAAAGTTTTAATAAAATGAACAATAATTCATCCGAATATTATAAACTTAGTTCATGGTTATTAGCATTAAATAATATTCCTTTTAATAAATTTTATGAAATACCTATTAAAATTACAGACGGCAATGAATCTATATGTAAATTTTTAAATAATATAAGAGAACGTATGGACGAGACTGTATTTGGTCATAAAGATGCAAAAGAGCAAATAGTAAGAGTTTTAGCGCAATTAATATCATTTCCAAAAGCATCAGGATATATCATTGGAATACAAGGAAGTGCAGGTGTTGGAAAAACAAAACTTATAAAAGAAGGTATTTGTAATGCTCTAAATTATCCTAATGTTTTTATATCACTTAGTGGTACAGACGATTCATCTTTTCTTAAGGGTCATTCTTATACATATGAAGGTTCTACTTATGGTAAAATATGCGAATCATTAATGAAAACTGGAATAATGAATCCTCTAATATTATTTGACGAATTAGATAAAGTTTCTAATACATATAAAGGTCAAGAAATTATAAATACACTGATACATATTACAGACCCTGTTCAAAATGATAAATTTAATGACAGATATTTTGAAGAAATAGATATTGATATTTCTCGTTCTATGATTATATTTACATATAATGATGATACATTAATAAACCCTATTTTAAGAGATAGAATGATTGTAATAAATGTCAATGGATACAATTGTGAAGAAAAGATAGTTTTAGCGAGAGATTATATTATACCTGAAATATTAAAACAATATAATTTAAATAAGGGTGATATCATATTTACAAATGAATTATTAAAATATATCATAAATGATGTTGAAAATGAAGATGGTGTTCGTAATTTAAAAAGAGCGATTAATAATACTGTATCTTGGATTAATATGATGATATATGTTCCAATTGATTCTATTAAAATATCATTACCTTTTAATGTTACTAATATTTTCTATGATAAATATTGTAAAAAAAAGATTAATATTTCGTCTAATAAATATAATGCATTATATTTATAATATATTTATTTTTTATAATATATTTTATTTTTTATAATTATATTTATTAGAATATAATGTCATTGACAAATACAAATGATTTAAATACATTTTTATTTTTTGGTTGTTGGAATAATATTAATTGCAAAGAAGATAATTTCTTATATAGAGATATAGTATTATATTCTATTAAAGAATTAGAAAAACCAGTTGATACATTATATATCGCTGGTGATAACTGGTATAATTTTTTAATTGAAAACAACGAAGATTTAAAAAATATAATAAAAAAAGAAAATAATAAAATTAAAGATAATGAGTTAGTACATTATTTAACACCTGTATTAATATCAGGATATTATTTATTATACGATATGAAAAAAGATGTATATATTTGTGTTGGTAATCACGATGAGGTAAAAGATAGTCAGGATGATGACAGTACTGCAAATGGTAACTTAATATCTCCAAGAAAAGATGATTGTATGATAAAAACACAAAAATATTTTATGTCTAAGATAAAAAATAATAGTGACGAAGATAAGGTTTTATTGAATTATAATGCACAGATTCCTAAATTAGAAAACCCGGATGAGAACCCTATCTTTAAATTTATTTCAGAAGTTACTAGTGAAAATGAAGAATTGTATTTAGAAAATTTGGATAGTAAAATTGATATTAGAAGACATAATGATAAAAAAGAAAAAGAGATATTGCTATTTAGTGGCAGAGAGATTGGAATTAAATATTCTAAAAATTATATTATGATAATTATTAATACTAATAATTTAGATTTAGTTTATATTGCAAATATTAATCAAACTATAACAGATGAAAGAAGAAAAAATGACGATAAACAAATATTTGTTATGGGACATTTTCCTTTATTCTTTGTTAAAAATAACAGCACTACAAAAAAAGATGAATTACTACAAAACGTTGAAATTGCACAGAATATATTAGATGCTTTATATGAAACACTTGTAATAAATAATTGTATTTATCTGTGTGCTGATTGTCATAATTTCAACATAATGAAAATAAGTAAGAAAATAGACTTAACTGATTATTCTTTAATCCAAATAATGTCTGGAACAGGTGGTGCAGACCCTGATTTAGTTAATAAAGTAATACCAAACTATGATATGATTAAAAGAACGACATCTAACGATACTATTATACTTATGCGGTCAGAAACTCCAATTAATAATTATTTGATAGAATATAACACTATAAATTCATATGGATATTGTAAAATAATAGTTGATAAAGAGATAAGAGTAATATATAATAAACTAATAAGTGCTGAAAAAAATAAGGAATGGAAAAGTGTAAAGGATAAATCTAGTATTATTTTAGAAGATAAACTCAACTATCAGTATTGTATAAAAAATAATGATGTATTTTTTTATAAAGTATCCGGTGATATTGTATATAGCGCTTCTAAACAAAATTCTTCATTATCTGATATAAATAATACTGAAAAAATACAAAAAATAGCAAAAAGTTCAGTAGCATATATGAACTTATATTGTAGCGGCGACTATATGAAATTTAATCACGTTATAAAAAATAAAGATAATACGAAGGTATGTTTTAATAGAGCATACAAAATAAAGAAAAATAAAATAGGGAAAAAAAAGAAAGAAGATAAAACCAAAACCGAAACCGAAACTAAAACTGAAACTGAAACTGAAACTAAAACTAAAACTAAAACTGAAACTGAAACTAAAACTGAAACTAAAACTGAAACTAAAACTAAAACTGAAGATGATATAGAAGAAAGAAAAGAAAATAAGGAAAAGTAAATAAGGAAAAGAAAATAAGGAAAAGAAAATAAGGAAATGAAAATAAAACAGGAGATGTAAAAAATAAAAATGATATTATAATTTATAATATAATATTAGTATAAATATGTTATATAATTACATTATATTAGCTTCTTTAATAATAATTTCTATAATATGCATATCGTTTGCTATTTATTATATAATGTATTATTCCTTTAATAATTCGAATAATATTATTTATATGTCAGTACAAGAAACATCTAAATTTTTAAAAGACGATGAAGACAAATATGTAAGTAATTTTTCTGCTTTAGATTTATATGCTAGAAATGTTAATACTTCAAAAGATTATATAGAAATAATTCAAATGCGTTCATCTTCATTTACAGAAAGCGAGATTCAACTATTAAATAGATGTGCATTATCTGCTGATAATTTATTACATAATATAAAAATTAATGATATTGATTATGCTAAATACATTAATTTGAATGAATTAGCGAATGTTAAATGGGTTTTCTCTAAGACAAATTTAAAAACAGGTAAGGGTGAAATAAATTATGAAAATGGTTTGCCTCATACTAGAAAAAACGTAATATTTTTATCAAATTATGTTCTTACAAACGACGAGGATGAATTGATTAAAATATTAATTCACGAAAAAATACATGTATATCAGAGAAATAATGAAGATATATTTAAAAATATAATTGTAAAAATGGGATACATCGAATTAACCGACGAAATGATTAGTAATAATACTGAATTAATTAAACAAATTAAATACAAAAGGTCTAACCCTGATATAAATAAAAAACTTTATAAAAAAATATCGACAAATAAGATTTCTATATGTACTTATAAAAACGATACTCCTTCTGGAATAAATGATGTATCGGGTGATTATTACGAAGAACACCCTTATGAAGAAATAGCATATGAATTGTCCGAATATATTTACAAAAAAAATAAAATAGAAAAATATAAGAACATATAAGAACATATAAGAACATATAAGAAAATATATGAAAATATAAGAACAAACATGAGTTAAGAATATATAAAATAATATCTATATTAAGTATATAAATGGATGAAGTACTTAAGCAAGCGCCAGATGAAATGACATATGACGAAGTTGAACTAATTTTTAATAAAAATGATAAAAATATCTTAAATACTCTAATAGAATTATGGAAAGTTAAAGAAAATACTATTAAAAATGTTTCTGAAACACAGTGTAAATGGGATAGTATAAGAGAATTATGCGACGATTATGATAATGAAATGAAAAAAACGTTAGATAATGCAAGAAAAAATTCAACAATTAATGAAATTTAAGAATATTTAAGAATATTTAAGAATAATATTTATTCTAATAAATTTTTAATATGGTTAAGTTCTGTTTTATAATTATCAGATGGTGTTTCTAATATAATTATTGGGATTTTTTTTGTACTTAGATTTGATATAAAATTATTCATATTATCAACAGATATTTGTCCATCTAACATTACAGAATGACGATCCTTCAAGTCTCCTTTTTTCACTAAACTGTTATTTAGATGAATAACAATTACATCACTACTATTTTTTTTAAATAATATATTATATGCTTCTATTAATTCATAACCTAGTGCCCAAGTATGTGCTGTATCAAAACATATTCCCAAATACTTTTGTTGTTCTTTTGAAAAGTTATTATAAAAGTCAACAAAATCATTTAAATCTGTTAAAAGTTCGGTTCCTTGTCCCGCAGGAGTTTCAATGATTAATTTTGTTTTTAATTTTTTACTATCCATTTCTTTTATTATATATTTTATTGCATTTCTCATATTTTGTAAACCTTTTTCTTTTGATAATCCAACATGTTTTCCAACATGCAATACAATACCTTCTGCATTCATCATATCTGCAATTACCAATTGATTAATTAACAATTTAATCCAATAACAATCTTCTAATAACATAGTCCTCTTGCATTCTACAGGGTCTTTAGCAATATTTATAGTATATGGAGCATGTATTATAATTTTAAATTTTTCTTCTTTAAGATATTTTTGTACAAATGGTGCTATTTTAATATAAGTATCCATATTTGTTATAGTATTACTTCGAGGGTTAGACACAAATATTTGTAAAGCATTTCCACCATTATTTTTAATATTATTCATTGTTTCTATAATACCGCGCTCATCTCGTTTTATATGCGCACCTATGTATATTTTTCTTATCATACTTATACTATTAATATAGTTATAAATAATAATATAATACCTATATCAATTTTTGATACTTTTATTTGCATAAATAAAAAAGAATAATTTAGCAATTCTTTTAACTATTCTATAATAGTAGAATTACCATATCTAAGATAAATCATCTGAATAATAATCACTTTCATCGTCAGATAGTATATCACAATCATAATAATAATCGTCGCTTTTATAACTACAAGACGCATTATCTTCATCATACATATCTTCATATAAATATACTTCGTCATTATCTTCAGTATTTACATTGATATTTTTCTTATGATTATTGTAATATTCATACTTTTTATTTATATTTTTATAGTGAGTATTAATATCACAATTTTCTTCTTTAATTTTCTCTTTAAATTCATAATCTAGATAATCTCTATGTGCTGTAGTAAAGAAACTCTTGGGTGGATTTAATTTTTTATTAAAATTATCAACAATTATGTTCTTATACTCATTCTCTAAATTTTTTCTATCATAATTCTTGTTATCTCCGTAAAAATCAATATAGTTATTAATAACAGAGAACATTCTCTTAATTTTAATATTATCAATGCTATATTTACACACCATAAGATATTTTGTATAGGAATCATATAATTCCTTAATATAATAAATTTTATGAGATGTATCTGTTATATAATTATCATTATTTAAAATATTAGCAAACTCTACAAATGAATAATATTCCATATGTGTATTAATTATAATTTAGAATATAATAATTATTCTATCAATTTTTATTATTATATCATTTTTATCATCGGTTTATGTAATATTTATGTAACAGTATAAAATGTCATATTTTTAAAAAAAAAATATAAAAAATGACAGGGTAAATAAGGATATTTTGTCATCACTAAAGGACGTCTGGATATTCTGGATATCAAGATTAACAAATACTAGCGTATCTTTCATATCTTGTGTTGTAAATTTGTCAACAAAAACTTTTTCTAGATATATTAGAACTAATATAAAAAGAGATATGACGACTAATATTGTTACTGATACTAATGCCATTGCTAAAAGCAACGATGATGATTTGATAATGTGTAATTATCTTGTAGAACAAATGAAACTAGAAAAAAATCGCGATGCTCTTCGTAAATGTCATTTTGAATTTAACATTATAAGCAAAAAGTTTCCGCCTCAAAAAAATGAATATAAGTTTATATATGGTAAACTCGGTGAAAAAGCGTTAATTTCTATGTTCCAAAATATCGGAATTAACAGTTTAGATTTGGATATGCAGCATAAAATAGGGTCAGAATATAAAAATGATATTCAGATGAACAATACGAGGTTTTCTATAAAGGTTAAATTAAATGATAAGGGAGATGTTATAATGATTAATTGTAAGAGCAAAAAAGACCATAATTTGGATGATATTAACACTATAGTAGTTGTTATAAATAGCGGTTTAATTTATGTAATACCTAAAACATTTAATACGGATAATTATTTAAAAAGAGATGCTGGAAGTATCTCGTATAAAAGCAAGCTTTTTACTCATATAAAAAAGAATAATCCAGAATATATTTATAAATTTCCAGATCTACTTCAAGAAGAAATAGATAAGGTAAATGAAACAATTGAAGTTGACATATATAATCAAATATTTGATGAACATATCAAGCAATAAGTTTCTAGTGTTAAATCTACAATATAACTAATTACATCAACATTAACAGAATTTCCAAATTGTTTATATGCAACCTTATCATTATTATGAATAATGAAGTTTTCTGGAAAAGATTGTAATCTTGCACATTCTCTAGGTGTTATATATCTTTTTTCCCTTGCATATATAGGTGTTTGTACTATTGCAACTAATGTAGGAAAATAATTAGTTTTTTTAATTCTAATACCTGATTGTCTTAACTGAATAAAATAATTCCAAATACTATCATTAGTCTTTTTCTTACCCGCCTGCCATTCTAATTTTCCATTAATTTCTTTTTTTAATAATACTTCTTTATGTTTGATATACCATTCATCCCATTCTTCTTTATATTTATTATAAAGTCGCGAGTTTTTAGTAATATAGTCTTTTTTCCATACAGGCAACTTATTAAATTCTTCTTCTGAATATTTTCTATAAAATTCATTACATAATATCGTAGGACTTAATGATTCGTTTGTGTCAAATTTTTGTATCATTTCATCCCATATATTTAAAATATTTTCAATTTCCTTTGATATTTTATATTTAGATGTAAGTGTTTTATCAGTTTCTATGATTTTTTCAATATTAATAGGTATATTTGGTAATGTAAATTTAATAACCTTATCTTTATCATAAATTGATTCATTTATGCATACAAATATAACTCTTTCTCTCTGTTGAGGAATACCCAAGTTATGTGGCGATAATTCAAAAATAGTGTCTTCTTTATTAACATAATATCCTGTTTCATTTATTCTTTTAATTATATGATTGAATGTGTTGCCATTATCTATTTTTTTGATATGTTTAACATTTTCTAAAAACATAAACATTGGTTTTTTCTCATCTGCTATTCTTAATATATCTTCAAATAATGTTCCTCTAGGATCATTTAGATTTCCCTTTTTTCCAGCATTTGAATATGATTGACAAGGAAATCCAGCACATAATATATCAAAATCAGGTAGTTTCTTTTCATCAACTTTTTTTATATCTTTTTCTGGAGTGATACCATAATTTTCTTTATAAACATCTCTGCATTTTTCATCAATATCACATGCCATTACGCATTTATAATTATGCCTGATTAATGCTTGATGAAATCCACCAATGCCGCAAAATAAGTCTATAAACTTAAGTTCTTTACTTTGCATATTAATAATTTATATAATAAATAACTTATATAATAATCAATTTTTGTTTTTTATCTAGTGTAATATTTTTGCTATTATTTTATTAATTTGTTCATTTATCTTATCTATATCGACATTTTGCGAATGTTTATATTCTATATATAAAGTTTTAATATTTTCATTATCATATCTCATTATTAGAGATAATCGATTCGATATTTTATATTCTTTTATAGTATATTCGCATATATTATCAATATCATTAGTGCAGGGGAATGTGTAGTTAGGTTGTTTATCATGTTTTGATACAATTACTAAAATATCATTTATAATATCTAGTTGTTTTTTAATTTTTGTATATACGTATTGATTATCATTTGATAATTCATAAGTATATACCCTATCTTTATGAAAATATGATTTGTATTTTTCTACGCGATTTTTCTTATAAATATTATCTATTATTTTTTCTATCTTATCACATGTCATAACATTTATAGAGTTTTCATTTTTACTATTTATGAAATAAATTTCAATCAAATTAACATTATCATTTGAAATATAATTGTTAATATTTACTTTTGAAATCATTGTAAATTATAAAATATATATATATATCATTTTTTAGTATTTATATATAAAAAATTGATAGAACTATATAATTATATTTTAAATAAATTATGAATATAGATTATAAATTATATAATTTACAAGACGAAATCAACAAATATTCAAATAAAAATATAGATAGGGCAGAGGAACAATCAAATCAATATAATAAACACAAGGTTCGCGATGATTTTTGTAATATATTACAAAAAAATCTTTATATTTCTTCTCTAGAAGCAGCAGATTTAGAAATTGGTGTTTTTAATTGTACGATTGACCATTGTATTTCTAACAAGATACAATTATCGTGGAAATGTCAATTATTTATAGATACATATATTAATATTGCACGAAGTATTTATTCAAACCTTAAATCAAATAGTTATATTGGAAACGTAGATTTATTAAAAAGAATGGTTGAATATAAAGAATTTAATCCGCATATGCTTCCTTATATGCAATGTCATAATATATTTCCCGAAAGATGGAAAAGTATTATTGATAAAAATAATTTGCGCCTTAAAGAAGCGTACGAATTTAATATTGTTGCAATGTCTGATATGATTACATGTATGAGATGTAAAAGCAAAAAAGTAAGTTATTATGAATTACAAACTAGGTCAGGAGATGAAGCATCTACTCTATTTATGGAATGTTTAATTTGTGGTAAAAAATGGAAACAATAAGAGATATCACACTTCAATTCACTCTTTATTCACAAATCAATATCTAATATATAATCAAAACATTCTGTTATTATATAATATGCGATGCCTATATACACTTTGTTTTCATCATTATCAACCAATTCAATTATATTATTATAATATCTCTTATTTAACACGAAATGTAGTATGGCATTTTGTATTCCATAATTATATATTATTTCTTCAATATCTTTTTTTTCATATATAGGCAACATAATATGGTCTAAAATATATTTGTTTGTATTATTAATTAAAAATATTCTATCTTCATATTTAATATTGCTGATTTTACTATATATACAATCTGCGATTAAATTATTTGGATTTTTCAATATAATTTTATATTTGTTTGGCATTTTATTAATATATAATTCATTTTTTTATATATAAATAATAATTCATTTTTATATATTATTTTTTACTTTTTGTTTCACCAACAGTGTCTAAAGATATCAATATTATAGATATGCAACCTAACATTATACCAAAGATACTGCGATATGATAGTTTAATATTTTTTTCATAATATATTACAAATAATAATATAAATATTATTTCGAGAGCAACGAATACTCTAAAATATGCAGGATTAGGACATGATTTTATTATATAATATCCAAGCAATATTACAAAAAATAATATAATAGAATATATATAATATTTAGATTTGCTAATTTCACTTGAAATATAATTTATCTTATTAAATGATATAATATATAATATACTCAATATACCAACTATTATATTTGTAATAATAGGAAATACATTACTTGGTGTATCATCATAACGTAAAAATAAAATTAAACCTGCAACTATTATACTATGTATTACTGATAAATATATCCATTCCATTTTATATACTATATATACTACATAAATTGAAATATATTATTATTTTCTATAATACTTGTAAATTGTGTAATAGTATAATAATATATAGTACAGCATTATACTATGTAAAAGAGATAAAGAAATCCATTGAACAGTTGATAAATAAATACCCTCCATTTTATTACTAATTCTACATATACGTATATATTATATAAAATGTACGTATAAATAAAATATTGCAAAATTCAATAAATAAAACACTTCATATAAAAATATATTGTCGCTACATTCCTTCAAAAGAACTACAAATAAGATAATTTGTATAAATAATAATATTATTATGATATAACATGTTTTATTATTATTACATATTATACACATAAAAAGCAGTATTGATAGAAATGCTGTAAATGAAAATATATAATGAAATATATGCCCTTCGCTAAAATATATTAGACCATATATAGATAATAATAATATACTTATTGTTATTAGAGAATATATATTATTTCTTTTGTGCTCATAAAGTATTATTGCAATACCCATAAGTAACATGAAAAATAATATTATATTTTTGTTTTTTTCGTTAGATATTATACTTGATATTGTATTATTATTATCATAACAATTAAATGTATAAATTATAGGAAAAAAATATATTATTAATGCTGTAACTAATAAAAAATTTTTACTAACCATTTAATATAATATTAATAATAATAAAATAATAAAAATTGATTTAAGATTTTAAAATATTAATTATATAACAGAATGGTTCTCGCAAATAGCAATAATATTAAACAGACTTTAAATATTACATCAGACATTTATAATATTATTATGAAAAACAGAGTTATTATTAATAAATATAATCAACAACATTTTGATAATACTACTTATTATAGAACTCTTTATAAAAATAAGAGTTTTGAAGATGTAATCCGTCAAAATACTAGAAAACAACAATTCTTCTGTACCAACTTTTGTGGGGGAAATATTAATGATTGTACTTGTTTACATAGAACTCTATGAATATAGTAATATAATATATATTACTTGTTTGCTTTCTTGTTTGCTTTCTTATATCTTTAATTTTTTATGTACAGTCTCTATAGCACCTTCAATCCACGCTTGTCTATCGCTATATGTTTCTCCTAAAATGTATATATTTTTAGAAATAAAAATATCATCCATATTTTCTTGTATTTTTTTTGAATCAATTCCTACTTTCCATAGGTGATCTCCTGCTTCCCAATAATGCATAGTAATCCATTCGGGGTCCTTTATGTTTTTATCTGGAAACATTTCATTTAATATTTTTGTAAGATATTTCATAACATCTTTTTCGTTTTTAAAATTATTCCAAAAATCTGCATTATAACTATCGCTGTAACTCACTTGTATTAATCCACTTTCATAATCTATAGGTATAATAAATTGTATTTTATTTTGCGCAAGTACTTTTGGCATATTCTTAAACCATACATCTTTATATTTAGCATATATACGTAATAAAGTCCCATCGACAACTGAATTAAATAGGTAATCGTATTTTTTAAAGAAAGCAATATCCATATAATCCTTCCTTTTTATAGTAAGATAGAGTTTTGAATAATTATAAGTGGTACCATTAACAATAATATATTTTTTGTCATCAAATACATCTTCTAAAGTAGAAGATAATTTTATATTAACTCCTTCTCTTTTAATATGTTCGTATAATACATCACATAGTATTTGTATTCCATCTCGCAATACATAGAATTCCTTATTTTTTACATCAAAGTCTTTTCGTAATGTTAGCAATCCGTTATATGCATTCATATCATACATTTCAGCAACATATCCTAAAGATACTTTTAATAACTCTACTTCGTTCGTAGGTAATATTAAGGAGAAATAATTATGTAGATTATAATTGTTCAGGTTATATTTATTTGTATTTATCTTTTTTTCAATAGCATATTTCCATAAATAATCTAGACTTTTATATTGCGATTTATAATGTTTCAATAATTGCTGCTCATTCATTAATTTGCCATCAACAAAATAATTGTTATTTTTATTAATATTTATAATTTGTTCTTGTAAATTAAAATCTTTTATTAGTTTCATAACATATTTGTGTTTCTTTCCTAATCTTCCAGCACCTGTAGAATATTTATATCCACTATTTTCGTGAGTATAAATACGACCTCCTATTCTATCTGACTTTTCAAAAATAATAATATCAGACGCTTTAATGTCTTGCGATAATAGTTTATATGCCAAATATAATCCTGTTATACCTGCTCCTATTATCAAATGTTTCATTATATCTTTTAATATATTATTCTAAAATTAAAAATGAGTACATAATTTTATTTTTCTTAAACTTTTATAAACTTTTTGAAATTTCTAAATTTTTTTTAATTATGTACTCATTTTTAAAAATTATCTTAAATTTATTCATTATCTAGAATATATTAACGCTACAACATTTCTTCTCATTTTCCTTTCGTAATTTTCGTCAATTTCTACCAATTTATTATCAGTGCTTCTAATATCATCGTACTCGTATGTTTTCCTATCTTTTTTAATAATTGTAGTATAATGACCTGAATGTATTGTTAAACCCTTATGTAATATTATAGAACGCAATTTCAACTCTTTTTTGTCACCTTTTATATTTATGGTATTAGGATAAATTATTTTAGTATTTAATTTGCCTTCTTCTCTTCCAGAATTACGGTATAATTCAATTATTAATACCCCATTAGTTTTTGTAATTTCATAAGTTTTTTCATAAAATTTAACAAGTTTACCATTTGAATTTCTATAATAATTATTAGCGTCTAATTCATATTTATCAATTCGTGTAGGTATTAAAGATGATATATCGAGAGTATCAACCCCCATTAGATAATAAGATGATATTTCAAATATCATGTTTTTAATGTATTTATTTGTACCATCTTTAACTTTGACATTAGTTTTAAAATTAAATATTTTATCTAGAAAGGTTATTAATTCAAATACATCTATTTGTTCTGTAAGCCAATTATCAGAATTATTAGAATTATCAAAAAATATTCTATTATTTACATTATCTTTTACAAGTTCATTATAGTATTTATCTAAATACTTTCTTATAAAAAAACAATTCTTATTTTGTATATCCTCGTTTTTATTTATATAATTATATATTTTGTGCATTTCAGTCTGTATTTTTGATGCATATCTACTTTCTAATATATTTCTAAAAAATGTATTATAAATTACTCTATTTTTAAAATGAAATAATGCTACCATAAGACTATCAATATAGCAACTATTATGTTCATTGCTAATGTTAATATTATATTTTTTTTTTAAAATTTGTTTTCCAATCTTGCCATTAATACTAACACATCTATTAGTAGGAGGATTTAATACCTTTAATGGAGGACAATCTTTCATATTATCTATTATGTTAATATATAAATAATTAAGAATTTATATATTAAAGCGATGTTTTATAAAAACGAAGAAGGATATATAGTATTATTAAAAGATGCTCTTAAAGGAGAAACAAAAAATACTAGAAATGGAGAAGTATTATCACAATTTGGACATATGATTGAATTTGATAATATATCTAAATCATTTCCTTTAATCACTACAAAAAAAGTTTTTTTTAGAGGAATAGTAGAAGAACTATTATGGTTTCTTAGAGGTTCTACTAATGCAAATGAATTGAAAGAAAAAAAAGTAAATATATGGAATGGGAATTCTTCTAGAGGATATTTAGATAGCATTGGATTAAGTAATTATACAGAGGGGGAATTAGGACCAGTTTATGGTTGGCAGTGGCGTAAATTTGGCAAACAATATATAGCATCTAAAGAACAAAAAGAAACTTGTGATATTGATAATAATTTTAATTTTATAGAAAAACCAGATTATATCAATAGAGGATATGATCAACTTAAATTTGTATTAACAGAATTATTAAAAGATAATAATAGCAGACGTGCAGTATTATCAGCGTGGAATCCGTGTGATTTAAATAAAATGGCACTACCTCCGTGTCATATTTTATACATATTTAATAAGACAAATGAAGGATTATGTTGTCATTTAACATTGAGAAGTTCAGATTTATTCTTAGGACTACCATTTAATATTGCAAGTTGTGCCTTATTAACTATTATAATAGCTCACGTATTACACATTAATGCCTCAAAAATATGCTTGTCTATATGTGATGCTCATATATATATTGAGCATATAGAACAGGTAAAAAAACAAATTGAGTTAGAGATATATAATCCACCAAAAGTAGTTATTAATAAATCTCCTCCACGCATAGATAGTTCTATAGAAGAAAAAATAGAATGGATAGAACAATTATCATATGAAGATTTTGAATTAATTAATTATAAATCTCATGATAGATTAAATGCATTAATGAAATAGTTATTTTATTTACAAATTCCCGGTAAATAATTGGCAAAGAAATAGTATAGCAGATAGAATGGTCCTAAAACAAACGCAATTATTGTAAACATAAATCGCGAAGTATCTCCATTTTGAGCACTGCAACTGTATGATAAATATGCTGCATATAAACTTAATAATATAGATAATATCTGTACGATTAATAACTCTATCATTATCTAATTATAGAGCAGATATATTTTATTATGCTTGACATATCGCCTTCCATTTATGAAATTTTTCATCATATGTGCATATAAATTTAATAAATGTCATTGCGTTTTTATCTCTAAATGCAGTTCTTAATAATTTACTATCCTTCATTGTTTGAACCAATGCAATTCCCATAGGTTTATCATTTGTGTTTTCACTTTCATATATATTATAAATATCAGGTTCTAGCGTCTTCATCAAATATAATATTTTATTCCCATTTTTATCTAATATATCTGTATTGGATGTATTAGCATTATCATTTGTTAATTCGCATATATTATTACACATATTATTAGTTGATGTATTGAAAATTTCTAGAGGAGCAATTGATGTTGAAATAATATTTTTATTTTCTTCCACATCTATAGTTTTAAATTCAGTTATATCTTTTGTTTTTCTTATAACATCAATAACACTTGTATCGTCGAAATTATATAATTTAGGTTTATATTTTAAATCATAAGGCCACATATAAATACCTCTACACGTATAATTTAGGTTATTAGAAAGTTTATGAAGTTCCTCGATAGATTCTTTATACATATTATAATAACATTTAACCTTATAATTACATACATCAATAGTGCTATCAGGAGTATATTGATTTTCTAATAAATTATATATGATTTCCAATCTTTGTGGAAGTGTCTTATTATTTAAATATTTACCTTCGTAACATATAATATCATTTATTAAGAAAGTCCATGAAGCGTCTTTGCATTTAACTAATTCCCCATCGAGAAGAGTATTTTTAAATAATTTTTTATCAAAGAGCCCCCTTCCAAATATAATTCGTGGTCTCTGATAACCAGGGTGTATTTTTTTGTCTATATAATACATCGTCTCAACATCCTTATATAGCGTAAAATAAAGATAATATCTATTACCATTTGAACGTAAATTCATCATATGATTTGTGGTTACAACATTAACATTTGAACTATCTAAATTATGATGATGTCTTTGCAAAATTTTAATTTTGTACAGTGTATTTAAATCGTCTAAGATACAATCTTTGTGTTCATTACTTTTAATGTTCAAAGCGATTCTATTTGAAAAACTAATTATACCCTGCATTTTAATTACTATTATAATTATAAATATATATCATTTTTTTAAATATATATTACAAATAAAAAATATATAATACAGAAATATATATTATACTATACTGCAATTATTTTGATAGTAGTTTTATACATTTTTAAAATAATTTCTAATAACAATTCTCTATCATAATCTATAATATATCTATCACCATAGATCATTTTATAGACATCTCTTGCACTAAATATGTTATTACTACTAAATATTTCATGTATTTTCTCAATTTTTAAATAAGAAATAATATTGCGAATATGATTTTTTAGAGCAAAGAATGCTGTTTTATATCTATCTTTAATTTCATTTGAATGTTCTTCGACATTCTTATGAAAATATTTTAAACCCATTATTTTTTTATGCATACTTCTGTCAACATACATCTTCCTTTTAATTAACAATGCATTTATTCCATCATGAGATTTATAATTAATTAATTCTTCATTTGAATTTATAGAAACAACAACCTGTATATCATAATATATAGATTTAGAATAATCTACAATAAGTAATTGTATATCCTTAGGCATCTCATGTAAATAGTTTTCTGTAAAAACCATTCCTTGTATAAAATTTTAAATAAATTATTTACTATTCAATGCGTATAAGTAAAAAATATATTAAGATTATTAATCAATTTTTATAATATTACAAATACCATTACGATTTAGAACACGTTAGAGAATACCTTGTTGAATTCGTGATAGATTGCTCCTTCTATTGCTCTATCGCGGTCTATTATAAATTCGATATAATCTGTATATACACAAACAATATCTTCATTCGTGATAAACATATAGGCGATATAGATTAGAATAAATGATACTGTAAAAACTATATCATCTGTTGTTATTTTGCGATTGATTAAGAAAACTAATGGAATTATTTTACCAAGTATATTAATGATAATATAATAAGTTAAAAGAGAACGTTCGTTCAATCGCGGTATGATGATATAAAGAGTATATACAAAGAATGATAACGCAATACTAATTAGTATTATAGGATTATATGAAAAGATTCCGAGAAAATATAAGATGGTATAAAAAAATATCCATATAGAAAGGAATTTATCAACAGTAATTATACGCTCTTCCATTTCATTAACTCTTATCTCTATTTTCTACAATATTATTTTATATAAAACTATATAATTATATCACTACTATATAATATAAATATGTTTGATAATCTACTATATATTTTTTCTAAAGAAAACGAAATAATTAATAATTATATTACTGATACAGAAAGTATTAGAGAAGTTAAAAAATTAAAACAAGAATTAATTAAAAAAAATGCTGAAATTAAATTGCTGCAAAGAAGATACAATAAATTATTAAATAATTGTATTCAAATTGAATTAAATAAAAAAGTAAAAAGCGAACATCGCAAAATTGCGCAAACAAATAATGTAGCTTGCGAAACTGATATACTATCTGAAGTGTCAGATATTTCATATGCATCTGACAATGTAATGGAAGAATATGAACAGATATAGAATTATAATAAAATAATACTATAGCATTTTACTAATACAAATATATGAATATATGAATATATGAATATATAAATATATGAATTGATAAGAATATATGCAAGAATTAATAAACTTTTACGATGAATGGTTTAATAATAAAGATTGGTGGTTTTCTAAAAATAATAAAATAGATGTTTATTTATGCGATAAATATTATAAATATATAGAAATATCATATGATATTTATGATGAATATTGTAAAGATATTAATAATCACACAAATAAAGTAATAATAGCATGTATTATATTATTAGACCAAATTACAAGACATTATAAGCGTGTATATGATGATACATTAGATATTATGGAATATACTAAAAAAGCGGTAAATATTTCAAATATATTGTTATATCGTAATGATTATACTAGGTTTTCAATAGATGAACTAAGTTTTATATATTTGCCATATAGACACATGAAAGATATCGATAAAATTTATGAGATTACAAATAACTATATGCTTCTATATAATCAAAGTAACAATGAAGATAAAATAAAATGCAGAAGATATATTCACGCAACTCTTAACAATATTTATAAGGATATTAATATGTTATCAATGAAAAATACAATAGCAGTTAAGAATTGGAAAGATATAAATAAAAAAATTTTAGATCCTAAATCGTTTAAAACAAATTATATATCTTCTCTTAATAACATTATTTACAACAATATGTTAGAACAAATTGAAAATATTAAAGATGATTCTACAATAATAATATCATTGTCTGGTGGTGTAGATAGTATGGTAAGTATGCATATCTGTAAATATATTAAAGATGTTAATAATAGTAAAAAAATTAAAAATATTATTGCAGTTCATATAAATTATAATAATCGCAACACATCAACAGATGAATTAAATTTCGTAAATTATTATTGTAATAAATTGGGTATAAAATTATATTTTAGAACTATAAATGAAATAAAAAGAATTGATTGTTTGCACAATGGTTTAAGAGATTTATATGAAGAAATAACAAAAAATATAAGATATGATATGTATAGACAGAATATTAAAAATGATAGAACCTATGTTTTACTAGGACATAATAAGGATGATTGTTTTGAAAATATTTTAACTAATATATCTAATAAAAGTAACTATGATAATTTATCTGGTATGCAAATATTAAAAGAAATTGAAGAAATTATGATGTGGCGTCCATTTCTTAACATAGAAAAAAAGTATATTATTGAATATGCAATTACAAATAAAATTCCATATCTTTATGATAGTACACCCGAATGGTCTGTAAGAGGTAAAATTAGAGATAAGATAAAACCTGCTTTTCTAAAATTAAAAAATAATGAAGACATAGAAGAAGATAGTATAATAGATGCCTTCTTTGATTTAAAAGAATATATTTCAAATACGCAAAATATTTTTAACGAATTAATAATAAATAATTTAACTTCTAAATTAGATTATAATAATATTAATAAAGAATACACTGGAGTTTATAACAAAAAAGAATTGCAATCTTTAAAATACTTACCTATCTGCGAACTATTTTTCAAAAAAATAAAAGTAAAATGCTCATATAAAGCCCTTAAAGATTTTTCAAAATATATATCTAATTACAAAGACCGCTCATTTGTATTGAGCAAAACATGTATAATAAATATAAAAACTGATAATATTTATAATAATTGTATTATAATAATTAGAATATGATTGGATACTTTTATTTTATAAAAGATAAATACAATAAAGTTTTAAATGTAAATGACAAAAAAGAAATAGAACTAAATGAAATAAAAATTATTAGCGAAGAAAATGAGAATTTACTTGATAAAAAGAAGAATAAAGTTATTGATATACGTGTAATATATAAAAAACTATTGAACTATATATTTTAAGTGCTATTCGTATATAGATTGTAATATAGCGGTATCTTTCCGTCAAAGGGATGATATAAACTGCGAAACTGATTTATAATCGATGAAATAGTGTTTATTCTGTTATTTTTTATTTCAAAAATTTTATATTTGAAAATATCATATGTATCGTTTATATGAATAGGATTGAAATAATTATTATTTTTAATTAATATATTAGATTTTACAAATGGAATAGAAGAAAATGCAATTGTTACTGATAGTATAGAAAGAATAGTAATAATAACACTAGTATATCTAACCATTTAAATTATTTAATTATATATATACTATAATCTTTATATTACTTCATATATCTTTTCTGTTAGTGTAATTTATTTTTCATGTTCTCTTTCTGATAATTTGAGTGATTTATTATCTAGTAATGCATAAACAGGTATATTTGCAATTGGTAGGTCTGATTTTTGTTTTTTTAAAGAGTAATCATATATTTGATCATTTTCTTCTCCTTTTGCATTCTGTTCATATATTTTTGACGTGTATACTTGCTCTAATTCTTTATCAAATCTATTATTTTTTAGATAAGGTCTTATTAATTCAACATCAAAACTTTCGTTATCTGTTTTGTAAGATTTATCATATAATAATATAGTATCCTTATTTGTACATTCAATATCATTTTTATTTCTTATAACTTTATAATCTTCTTCGTATAAATTCACAAGTTTTGGGGGCGCAACATCATTGCCTCTATTAGAATCTAATCTTTTATTTATTAATGCGGGAGTTGTATGTGATTCATTTTTTCGACTATTTATATCAGAAACTAGATTATTTGCATAAGATTTACTATTAGAAAGTAATAATTGATTATTCATATAAGTGTTATAGTAATATTTAGCATAATATCCAACTGCTAATAAGAGTAATACTATTAATATTATCCATAATATATCTTCAAAATAATTGTATTCATCTTCTTTTTTCATAATATACTTTGCTTTCCTTTATTACTATATTACATTAATATTTTAATCATCGTCATTAATAAACATTAGTTTTTTTATTTTTTTACTTTCATCTGTACATTCATTTTCAAAATTTTCTTTTACACATTCTATTTTTTCATTGTCTTGATAATAAGAAACCTTATATTTATTATTATTATAAAATTTTAATCTTGTATTATTTTTTCTATGAAAAACTGAAAATTCGTCAGCAATATCTATACATAATGGAATATATTTCCTATTTTCTGGTCTTTCTCTGAGAATTCTTCCAATAGATTGTTGAATATCTGAAATAGGAGATGCCATAATCAATGTATTTAAAGAAGGAACATTAAACCCTTCTGATGCTAACTGAAATGTTGCCAAAATAATTTGTTTTTCTGAAGAAATATTTAATTGTTCTTGTTTCATTCCACCGACATAATATCCATAATCTTTATTTGCAATATTATGTTCTATAATAAGGTCTTCAATAGACTTTAATTGAGCTCTTCTTTCACTTAAAATTAATACCCTTCTATCTGGTTCCTCTTTCAATATATTAATCAATATAGATATAATATATTCAGTTCGAGGATTAAATGAGCATATATTATTAATCATCGCGGCAATATTTTCTTTACCATTCCACATTTTCTTAACAATTGAGTATTCAATATTAGGGACATAATATTTATGAATATTTACATCAACATCAGTATATTCTTTATTTTTAATTGAATACACTGAACATCCAATATAGTATTCGAAAACTTTGCGCATTCCGTCTTTACGATTTAAAGTAGCAGATAAACCGAGAATGATAGGAGTATTAAGTTTTTTAAATGCTCTGCAAAAAACTTGTGCACCTGTATGATGAACCTCGTCTATAATAACAAAACCGATATCTTCAAAAATTTTAACATCATAATCTCTCATTGCGAGAGATTGTAAAGATGCAATAATAAAATCTTTATTTTCTGTATCTACTTTGTTCTGCTTTATAATTCCTATTTTTGCTGCAGGTGCAAATTCTTTAACTGTATCTATAAATTGTTGATTTAAAAAGTCTTTGTGACTAATAAACATCGTCTTTTTTTTTATTTGACATGCAATATATAAACTCATAATAGTTTTGCCAAAACCACAAGGAACAGAAATAATACCTCCCATTTTTAAAGGATTGTATGCAGCTTCTAGAAAGTTTTTAACAGGTTCTACTTGTGTTTCTCTTAATTTACCAATAAAACCAACTGAAATATCTGCTCCACCTGTTAATTTGCAAATCTTAGGAAGACCAAAATTTGTTAAACCATAATATCTAGGTATATATATTCTATTTTCAGTTTCTCTATATAATTCAAATATAGGATCTGGTTCATTATTTTTTATACCCATATCAAAATTTACTTGCGGTTTCATAGTTAGTTCTTTCTTAATTTTTTCAATTTGCTTTGCATCCAAAGATGTTTTAGAAATACTATATCCATTTATCGATAACATATAATTTATTATTAGTATACATATTATAATACATATCATTTTTTTATATGAATTATAATAGAATATAAATATAAATGATTCTTAACTCTTTAAGATTATTAGCATTTATTATTTTATTTGCAATAATAATTATTAAAGATATACCTTTTAAAAAAATATTTAAAGATGCAATGATCCAATTATATATTGCTATTTTTTGTATAGCGGTTTTAATTATAGTAGATAATATAACAGGTTTTATATTAACTTTAGGTGTTCTTATAATATATTTTAGAGTTTATAGTGAAGAAATAAAGAAAAAAAATGAATTAGAAAAAAATAATGAAAGTTCTCCTAACAAACACGATAAACCTGATAATAATTATCAAAAAGAACAAATAGAACAAATAGAACAAATAGAACACAAAGAACATAAAGAACACAAAGAACATAAAGAACATAATAACACATGCGATAAATGTACATTAGATATTCCTAAGAAAAAAAATATATTTAATGAAAAAGATAATGATAGTGGATATGTCCCATATATTTCTGAAGAACATTTATTAGCAGCTCAAACAAATATAATAGACACTAACTATCATTTAAATATTGATACTGAAGACTTGCATAAACTTGAAATTAAAAGAGGACCGTTATATAAAATTCAAGGACTTCCTGATATTAATGATTTAAACGGAGAAATTAATCATATTAGAGGATATGATATTTCTAATGAATATCTAGGTAGTTTATCATATGATATTTTATAATTTACACTATATTTCTTTTATTTGGAGGAACATATGTAATATTTAAGAATTTAAATATATCTTCTTCAGAATTAATTATATTGCTCGTATCTATAATCTTTTTATCTTTTCCTTTTAGTCCATATTCTGATAATGAATAACCTTTTTCCAATGCTATTTTTCTCATATAAATATTAAAAGTATACGAACCTGTAAAATATAACAATGCAAAATAATAGTAAGAAGGATCCGCTATTAATATATCTATTCTTCTGGCCGGTAATTCAGGAGACAATTTACACAATCCCATAAATTTGCTTTTTCCACTCGCTAAAGTCTCTATAATATATCCAGAATCAACCAGATTAGTTATCATTTTTTTTAAATTTAAATCATCACTATTTTTGATTAGAATATCAATATCTCCCATATCTTTATTTTTTCTTCTATAACTACCAACTAATTCAAACTCAATATTATCATTTGTTTTTTTAAATATTTTATCAATAATTTTATAATGTTTTTTTCCTTCACTCATAGGAATACGCAATTCCATATCTTTATAATAATCTAAACCTATTTTTTGCTTATCATTTAATAATTCATCTCTTCTTTCGTATAATTCTTCAAATGAACTAATTTTATCCATAAGTTCATTAATTTTTACGGGACCAACTCCGTATAATTTACCCAATTGTTTTTGTAAAGAAAATCGCGGATCCTTTAAAGCACTTTCTACAGCACTCATTTTTCCTGTTTCAATTAATTCTTTTATTTTCGTAGCAATTTTATCACCTATACCGTTTATATTTTTGATATCATCAGTATTGCTTATAGCACCTTCTGTTAATTCTATAGAATCAATTACCTTATTGTATGCTCTCATTTTAAAAGGTTCTTTGTTTAATTTTTCGTAATCTGATAATATCTTTAAATTATCAATAATAAGTTGTTTATAATTATTATACGTTTTCCCTTTTGTTTTATCAGTATTCGTTACATCTTCGCTTTTTGTTTTTTTAGGAGGCATCCCACCCTTTGCGTCCTCAGTGTCCTTTGTGTCCTTAGTGTTCATTCTATTATATCTAATAGATTTATTAGTTTTTATTTGTTTTGGATGTAAATGTTTGAAAATATCTATGTCTAATAAAATAGTAGATATGGTATCATTTTTATATATTTTTTTGCATTTTTTTATAATTATTTTCTTATTATAATTATATATATTATTTAATTCACCTCTTGTTGTTATTATACTTTTTAAGTTACTATATTGCAATGCTAATTTCTTAATATTTTTATCATATTCTTCCTTGCTTATTTTATTTTCTATATTTTGTATAACAATACTTAATAAGGTATTAAAATATACAGAAAAGATATAAGATATTATGTTATTTAAATATGTTTTATTAAAATTTGTACTATTGGTATAATTTTTAGAATTTAATAATTGTTTAAAATATTCTTCAATAATGTTATTATTTATTGCTGAAAAAATATTTATTTCTAAATTATCGTATTTTGTAATATTTATAGGTAATACTAAATAATAATTATCTAACCTTCTATCAGTAAATTTCAACTTATTTATATTTGTTTCCATAATAAATTTGTTAGTTAACAAAATATTTTTTTCTATATTTGGATTTTCTGTAAGACCTAAAATATTCAAATGTGTATAAGAAGAATACGCTTTTATAGAAAAAATTATATATAAATTATATTTTAATATCATCTCATTAAAATCTGTTTGAATTATTATCAAATCGCTAATGATTTTATCTATATTTTTTTTCTCTAAAATTTTAAAAAATTTTTTAATATACGTATTATGTCTTATAATATATTCATTATGATATTTAATACTTAGATTAAGAAATTTTTTATAATCTTTAGCGGCATTGATAGAACATAATAAGTTATTTATTGTATATAATTCATAATGCTTTGCAATATTATTAAAACTATAAGGATCACTATCATCTTCTGCATTATAATTTTTATTTTTTATAAGATTTTCGAGTTTGTTTTTAGCATTTGAATGAAGTAAAATAGGATGAATATTAATATCATAATGTGTTTTAAATGCAGTTAATAATTTTACAACTGCGTTTAAAGACATATTTATATAAGTTTCTAATATTTTCTTATCGCCGTTATTTTTTTGAATACAAGATATATTTTTACCATATTCCGTTTTTTTAATAAATACTAAATCAGTAATACTAGAAACATAATTCTTATCACTTAATAATATTAACAAATTGTTGAAATAACTATCTGGGTTGGAATTATTAGATATATTTAAATAAGCATGATTATTCCTAGTCGTACTAATATTATAAGCACTGCATATATTTAAATCTTCTAAAACTGCTGATTTATCAAAGATATCTTTGCTATATTCTTTGGATTCTCTTGATTCTCTTGATTCTCTTGGTTCTCTTGATTCTCTTGGTTCTCTTGATTCTCTGGATTCTTCGGGTTCTCTTGATTCTCTTGATTCTATTGATTCTCTCTTTTCTTTTGTTTTTTCGGGTTTACTGTATACACCATAGTTTATATTTTCATCTACTTCGTGAATATCGTCAAATTTTGTTTTTTTATCAGTATTATATTTTTTTTTTTGACTAGGTATTATTGGTATATTTATACCATTTGATTGATAAGACATATTTGTTATATTTTTTAAAATACGTGGTGCTAAATTCGTACTTCTTGTATTTTCTATATTACTATTGCTTTTTCCACCGCCTTCTTTTAAATATATACTCGCATCTTTGCTTTCGCTTGTAATTCCATAAGTATGAGAAGACCTTCTTTTTTTAGAATTATAACATTCTAAAGTAATGTGAGGTATTCCATAATAATTTCTGTTATTATTAATATTACTTATAGAACCATCATACTCTCCAAAATCTTTACATTTATTAGGCTCCGTATCAAATGATATATTATGAGGTGTTAAACGCATACTAAAATGAAAAGGAAGCATAATCTCTTTATCAGTACCTTTTTCAATTAAATAAAATTCAATAACAAACATAGATGTTTTATTTAAATTAATTTTCATTTTTAATACAGGTAATAATTCTCTTACAAGTTCTTGTATGTTTTCAAAATTATTAGAATTTATTATATGCAGTCTTTCATTTTTTATAAATTCATTCCTATCTTTATCATCTGTATAACCACAATTATATCCTGCTATTAATAAATCCTTTAAAAATCCTGCTTTTTCTTCTGATGTAAAATAATCATTATTATTAACCATATTAAATTTATCATAAGTGCTCTTTTGAGAAGAATATATAACAGAAGAAATACAAATTAACATATTTTTAATTTTCATAGAATGACTTATAAAATCCGCGTTATTATAATGATTAAATAATGCTGTATTATTAATAGTTCCTTGTGCCATTCTATTATTTTAAATATATATTAGTTTCTCAATATATATTTATAATCTGTTGTAATAAAACCATTAAATGATGAACTTGCTGCAGTTGTATATGCACCAAAATTTTCTACATATACCCATTCGCCAACTACTAATTCAGGAAGCATTATCTCATTTGCTATTAAATCCATGCTATCGCAAGTAGGACCAAATATTTTACTTTTATATAATACTTTTTCATTACGTTCGTTAAAAGGTTGTATTATAGGATTATTATGGTCAAAATATATACAATTAAATGACCCATATACACCATCATTTAGATAGTATATAATAATCTCCTCCAATTTTCCAGTATCTTTGTTAATATATTGTTCGCGTTTTTTACCAATTACATTTAATACTAATATGTGTGATTTTTCTACAAAATATCTCCCAGGTTCTGCTATAAACTTTATAACATCTTCATCTATCTCTTTACTAAAAAAATCTCTTTGTGCTTTATTTATAGTTTCTGCTATTTGCTCTATATTTATATTATTATCGGAATAAATACCAGGAAAACCACCGCCAATATCGATTATATTAATATTTATATTATTATTAACTGCAATATCATATGCTTCTCTACACGCTTTGATTGCATTATAATAATTATCTAAACTTCTGCAACCACTACCAACGTGAAAACTAAAACCTACGAGATTTAATTTTAATGTATTCATTAAAGTAAACAGTTTCTCTACATTTTCTAATTTACATCCAAATTTAGAATTAAATTGACATATACTATTTGTATCATCTACCGCTAATCTTAGTAATAACTTAGAATATGGATGATATAATTTAATTTTATATAGTTCTTCTTCGCAATCAAAAGTCATCATATCTACATCATTTGCTCTTGCGTATTTTATTTGCGAAGACATTTTACAAGGATTTGCAAAAATTATTTTATCAGGATCATTTGTATATTCTATTACTGATTTAATCTCATTTTCTGAAGCGCAATCAAAATATGTTCCTAGACAAGATAATAAATCTAATATAACTGGGTTTGGATTACATTTTACTGCATAATATGGTTTAATATTTGGAAAATTAGTAACCCATTTTTCATATAATTTTATAATTTCGCCTAAATCTATTATATAAAATGGTTGTTCGCTTTGATTATTTTTAAGAAAGTCATTTATTATATCATACGTTGTATATTCAATGCTAAATAATTTAACATTATATTTTTCTAGAAGTTGATTATTGAAACTCATTTATATAGATTGTTAATTTGTTCAATTGTTTATATATTATAAATGTCAAATTTTTTCCAGAAATTCTCTGCTGTGATAAATAGCATACCCATTCTTATAGCGGTAGTTTCGTCAGTTTTACTATCACCTACAAATATACATTTTGTAGGATTTAATTTTAGAGTTTCAACAAAATTAATAACTTGACCTACTTGCGGTTTTCTACAATAGCATGTTATTGGTGCTGGATTGTGAGGACAATAAGATATAGGGAAGTCTTTTTCTGCAATTCCTAGCATTTCTCTTGTTTTATTCATACATACAATAACTTGTTCTTCAGTAACAGTTCCTCTAGAAATACCAGATTGATTACTTATACCTATTAATTTATAGTGTTTTTGAATTTCTTTTAATTTTGCTTTCTGTTCATCTAGAGATATGAATTTTACAGGTTTTACTTCATTTTGTATAGTTGGATATTTGTATTGTAAATCTTCTGTATGTCTCAACGTACCATCTATATCAAAAAATATTGCTTTATTTCTATATTTACGCCCATCCCATTTAATTGGTTTTGCTTTTATTGTCACAATTTTTATAAATCCCTCTTCTATTTTAGGAATTTCTATTTTTTTTCGTGCAGAAAATAAAGTAGCGGGTGGAAATACATTAGGATCTTTTGCAGCATCTGTATTTTTTTCTGCCTTGCCCGTCATATATATATGTTTATATCTTTCGAACATACGATGAAGTGTTTTTATCTGACTATCTTCTATTGTATTTATAATGTAATGTGCTTCTATAGCAATATTTAAATTATTTGCTAGTTCAATAAAAGGTTTTCTAGCATCTTTTGTAATATTTGTATTATCAATAATTACTGTAGATTTTTTCTTTGATTCCAAAATTTCTTTCAATTTAGGTAAAATATCTGTTATTATACCACCAGTTATATCTCTAGATAATATAATTCCGTTTTTATGATATTTAGATAAAAGTTTTTTAGCATAAGTTGATTTACCTGAAGAAGGAAATCCCACAATTACTATAATTTTTTTACCTTTCATAAAATATTATATCTAATTATAATATATAATTTTTATTATAATATCAATTTTTTAAATGTTCTGTTTTTTTAATTTATTTGAAAAAAATGATAATACTATATACTTATATTAAGTTGTCCAAATTGACCAATACCAAACAAAGCGATTTCGAGAACAATATAGATAATTATGTTTAAGCATAATTATTTGGAAGAGATACCTGCAGATGTTATTGATATTATTGATAAATACACTAGCGAAGTCGATTATAACATTTATGTAAAAACATATAGAGATTACTTAACATGGAGAGTAAACAATTTTATAGACGACCGGATGCATAAGATTATATGCAGATTTAATTATGCATTTAAAGCTGGAGAAAATTCTAAGGATTTTCTCAATCGTGATATTATAGCAAATAAAAAACTTGAAGAGCATATTATTACGATGATAAAATATATGAAATTGCCAAAGATCAAAAAAATTTTAAGAAAAAACTTTATATATAATGCTAAAAAGGTTTACGAACGCAATAATCCTAATTGTAAAAAAAATATTGATTGTTATGAAAGAGAATTGTTAGCAGAATATATTATATCTGGTTATTATGTTTCTGTATGTGTTAGAAAAATCCAAAGTGCATAATTAGATTAATTAAAATGATTTACGGGTATTCTGTATGATAATCGTATTGATCATCACCTCCTCTTTTTTTACCTTTTTTTTGTTTTCTAAAAGATAAAGAATTTAATAATTTTTTGAAAGGATTAGGACTTACCTTCTTTACTTTATTTACTTTATTTACTTTTCTTTTCTTTCCACCAGTAAGGTTGGTGTTTAACATTTTTTGAAAATCAAAATAATCACTGTTATAATACCCGCCAGCTTGCGCGCGTTGTGCAGGTGGATCTACTTGTTTCATAGAAGGAGGAGCAGGGGTAGAATCTGTTACTTCATCTTCATCTTTATCTTTATCTACTTTAAAGAAAAAACCTCCTTTTCTCATTTTAGATTTAGTTGATTTTTTAGCAACTTTCGATTTTTTAGCAACTTTTGATAAAAGAGCTTTTTTAGCAGCCATTTTTTCAACTTTTTTAAGATAGGCAGATAATAATACCATTTCACCTTTACTCTTTACATATTCTCTTGTACCCTTTGGTTTTGCATATATAACTTTTTTTTTATCGTTTATAAAAACAGTTCTCACTTTTTTATAATTCATTCAATTCTTCTTCTATAAAATAAAGAAGAAAATAAATATTTTTCATATTTTTAAATATATAAAATAAATAATTATAATAATAGATTAGAATAAAAAAAATACTATGATAGAAAAATGTGCTATTAGTAATATAAATAATAATATGCAATTTATAGGATTAATAATTCTACTATTAATATTATGCATAGTATTATTATATTATATTAAAATTAGCAGCAAAACGCATAATGAAATTATAGAAAAATATAATAATGGAAGCATTCCAAGTTCTGTAAATAAATCACCTTATTTAAATACAAGTGGAAGAAGTCCAGAATTACAAAATACATCAGATGGGCATAAAGATGCAAGATATCCTACTTCAAATAATGCAAAAATATCTACAGCAACACTTAGACCCTGTCAAATTCATTTCAATGATGATGGAACAAGTAAATATATATACGAAGATGAATGGAAAGAGTTTAATACATTAATAAGCGACGAAGATGGTACAGTTTATAATGTGCCTTATAAAAAATTCAGTAATGATAATAATAATGTAAAAGATTTTATAAATTTTAATGAAACTACAAAATGTTTTAAAAAAAAAGATTCCTTCAATGATTCTTTAAATACATACAATTATAAATCAAATGATTTGATTAAATATAGATTAGATACATATATCGAAATAAACGTTGAGGAAAATAATAAATATGATAAAAAACTATTTATGCAAATGAATTTTGATAAGCATCCAAGTAATGTTCATCCTGGTAAATATAAAGAAAATGTTCTTGACTCTATATGTTCATATAATTATAATAAAGATTTGACATTAGGTAACATCAAATTATATAGAATAAAAATAGTTCCAAAAACAGGAATAACTGAAAATATAAATGATTCTTTAATTACAAGTATAGATTATGTTACTATAAAACCAGTAAATAATTCAGAATTTATTATTTCTAGCGAAAATGAAACTAAAAATGAATTACCTGAATTATTGGTGTCTAATTCAACATTTTATAATATAGAAAATAATGGAGATATTAGATACGAAATTAGAAAAAATCAACCATACGGAGATGCTATAAACGGTATTAATGTTAAAGTATATAAATTTAATCGTAATTTAGATTGTGATGATAATGCAATCAAATCATATGAAACTACAGATATGCGTTTTAAATCGGAAGAATTAATTAGTGTAACAAATTATATTTCTGAAATTATAAACAATGGTAATCCATTTCCTTCAGATATTCATATTTCTAATATACAAGATATTATAGATAAGGATGAATTATCTGGAAAGGTAATTAATGGAATAAGTAGAGAAGTTATTACAAATTCATTAAATTTAGTAATTAAAAAAAGTTATGAAACTAAAGATGAATTTTTACAAGCAATTTATTATTTTATATGTAAATTAATTGTTTATTCTAATCAACAAATTGTAACTGATGTTATAACATTAATAAATAATAATGCAATACAAACCTCTATAAAAAAAATATTTGTAGATAGTTTTGATACTTTTTCAAAGTTTATTACTTTATATCAAGCAAATACATTTGATGATATTAGAAAAAAACAAATATTTACTGAAATAGCAAATGATAAATTTATATTAAACAATGCAATATTTTCATATAATTATGAATCTGTACAAATAGTAAAATTTAATAAAATTCCATTTGATTTAGAAAATGTTTATGAGGTTAAAATATATACTATAGATTCCATAGATAAAACATTAACATTACCAGAAGATACTTTTTGCGATATATTACTTGTTGGAGGTGGCGGAGGCGGAGGTAAAAATGCAGCATGTGAAGGCGGAGGAGGGGGTGGAGGTGGAACAGTTATTCATTTAACAAATTTTAAATTAAGATCAAATACAACTTATAAATTTGAAATAGGTAGGGGCGGAGACAAAGCATCTGGCGCGCATAACAATACTATATATGGAGGAAATGGAGGTAATACTAAAATTTCTACATTTAATAATGCAGAATATATAATAGCAAAAGGAGGTGGTGGCGGAGGTCCTGGTACTCCAGAAAAAGGTTCGTGGGCAGTTAATAATACAAATAATGGAGGTTCGGGAGGAGGTGGTTCTTCATTTGGTGGCGGAGGCGGAGGAGGGTTTTTTGCTGGAATAGAACATAATATTGGCAATTTGTTAAGTTATAAACAATATGGAAATAATGGTGGAAATGCAAATAATGCAGGAGGAGGCGGTGGAGGAGGAGGTGCTGGTAGTTCCGGCGGAAGTCCAAATGGAAATAATGGAGGAAATGGTGGAGATGGTATTAATATACCTTTTATTGATGATAATTATTATGGTGCTGGAGGAGGTGGAAGTACAGGTAATAGTTGCCAAGGTGATTGGGCGGCTCGTACAGGATTTAATGCGGGAACAGGAGGTAAAGGAGGTGGTGGTAATGGAGGAAGACGAGCAGACACAATTGGTATTGATGGAAAACAACATACCGGCGGTGGTGGAGGTGGGGCTTCTTATACAGAAGCCGGAAACGGAGGATCTGGTATTATTATTATAAAATATCTTAAAAGACCTACAGTTGTTAATGATAGTAAAGGAGAATTAACAATAAATCCTGTAAAATCTAATATTTTTAAAGACGGTCTTTATTTCAAAATTTTTGATGGATATTATGGTTCTGTAGATTGGCCTGTTGGTTGGCATCATAGTAATGCTCCTGATAATTTAAAGTATACTAAAGACGGAAATGGAAAACCAAAAACATCTAATAGATCAGGTAATAACAATATTAGTTCAGGAATTGTTACTAATATTTTAAATCTGGTAGATGGTACTAATAATGCTATAGGTGCAGAAAATACTAACAATTGGGAATATTATACTGTCGAATGGCAAGGATATTTTTATGCTCAAAAAACAGGAACTTATCATTTTCATACAGCGAGTGATGATGCATCGCATTTATGGATAGGAGATGGTGCATATACTTTAGATAAAAATAGTATTACAGTAAATAATGGTGGTTTGCATGGTAGACATGGAGTTACAGGTTCGATATATTTAAACGAAGGTATTTATTATCCTATGAGAATATTATTTGGTGAGAACGGTGGTGGAGATAATATGACAGTATATTTTCATCCTCCGGGAGATACATGGATTACAAATGGTTATGGTTGGTATTATCACATACCTGAAAGCAAAGATATAACTTCTGATTATATTGTTAATTTCAATTTAAAGGATACATTATTTCCAAAATTAATTATAAAAGATAGAGACACTAATATAAAAATTAATGATAACTTTAGTTTAAAATTACTTAAAGAAGCTAAATATTTAATATCTTCTTTTTTGAATAAAATACATATATTTCAAGAAGATATTAATTATATTAAAGAATTTAAACATAGTGGCAATAATGAAAATCAAACAACACATTCTATACAATTTGAAAAAGATGCTATTTGTGATATATTAATAGTTGCTGGAGGAGGAGGAGGTGGTATGGATATGGGAGGTGGTGGGGGGGGAGGAGGAGTAATTGAATTAACTAATTTTACTGTTAAAGCAGGAACTTACAATATTACAGTTGGAAAAGGAGGAAACGGCGCTCCAGCAGGAGGTACAAATAAACAACCAACTCGACATGAGTTTAATATTAGTGCAATGCAGGGATCTGACTCTTCTTTTGGAATATATACAGCAATTGGAGGTGGTTATGGTGGTTCAAGTTATCAAGATCATTATTTAAAAGGGCAAGGTGGAAATGGAGGTTCTGGTGGTGGAAGTTCTGGATATTGTAATAATGAAAATTCAAGTAGAGCAGGTCAAGGAACCGCTGGACAGGGAAATCGCGGTGGTTATAGTGCAGGTGCATGGTATGGTGCAGGCGGAGGAGGGGCAGGAGAAGTAGGAGGGGGTCCTTCGACGCAAGCAGGGGGTGCGCGAGGAGGTAATGGGAAATTATCAAATATTTTAGGTACACAATACTATTGGGGGGGAGGAGGAGGAGGTTCATCTTATTCTACATCAGGAGGTGAC
>Ga0315908_10000169_pt1 | contig 53175 bp, 49 predicted proteins | sample LakEriMetagenome_12_FD_203520 | JGI IMG/M metagenome (GOLD analysis project Ga0315908, IMG submission 203520) | Freshwater fungal communities from buoy surface, Lake Erie, Ohio, United States - Buoy 4 MA124 | ecosystem: Environmental > Aquatic > Freshwater > Lake > Lake biofilm | place: USA...
CTTTGTATCACCTCTCCTTGATCGTTCACTTTAAAGGTGATTTCACAGGTAAGATTTCTGGATTTAAAGTCTTTGATCATTTCTAAACTGGGGTTGAAATTGGCCACGTAATAGTCATTGAAATATTGGCCATCTTTTAGTCTCCAGCGGAAATGATCGTCTTTAGTTATAATGCCCAAATGCTTGCGCATGTAGGAGTGACGAATTTCAATAAAGTCTCCTTCCTTGAAAACCTCCTTAGCAGCTGAGTCGGCAATATTCATTTTAGAGGACAGTAGTTCAATGGGTTTATTTTCATCAGGAATGAGCGTCCAATCCATAATGCCTTGTGGTGTGCGCTCACCTGTAAATAAAACGAAATCATTTTGTTTTTGGCGGGGAAACTGGAGCATATAGTTTTTGCCTGGGCGAATGGTTAAGGGCTTTCCGTTTTCGTAGGCCACTATGTTGATCATACCCGCGGTTTCAATAATCTTGTCTTGGCTTGTGGTAGAGAGCTGCGCGCCTAAAATGTTTTTCAAATCATAACACTCTAATAATTCAAGGGTGATGCTGCCAGTAACTACAGAACCATCAGCACGCATAAAGGTGGAATCGGTGAAAGAACAAATGGTTCCATTTTTTCCTTGAATCACAGCATCTCTCGAGCCATTGATGACAAAACTTTGTTTTTTATCGAGCATAGAAGAGAACGCAGCGTTCAGCGAATTGTTCTCGGATGGGGTGTTTAAAAAGGCTGTTTCAAGAGCGTCGGATGGAGCATCGGTAGAAGGCACCGTGGAGCTATTTTGAGCCGTGTTTACGCTATTATTGAACTCAGCGAAGTAAAGAGTGGCGCCGGCAACTATAAGTCCGGCAATAAGTCCCATTTTTGGTTTCATGACGATAGGGTTTTTGGTTAAAAAATGGGGAGGGGGCTGTATGGTGAACGACGGTCGTTTTGTTTTTATTGTGATATGAGCATTGCTTTGTTGGTGCTTTACAGTCCTTTAGTGCGCAATGAAGGGTAGTTCGTTGATATTTACATACGCTAAACCCACATGAAACTATTCTTTCAGCACTTGTTGTGGTTAGCCTTATTGGCTAGCTATAGTTGCGGTGATAACCGTGATACTAATAGTAGCGCAGAAGAATTGCTCGAAGCGGAAGAGGAAGGAGATTTTAGAGGGGTCAATATTGGCGACAAAAAAGAAGATGTCATTCGTCAAGAAGGAAGGGATGCCGAGGTTTATCGGATGCCTGACGAACTGATTTATCGGATGCCGTTGGGTGCCGAAAAATTGATTTGGTATGAAATCTCGTATAATTTTAATGAAGAAGGCCTGTACGACATAAGCCTAGAGGTGTTGGCTAATTCTGCGGACATGCGCAGTTCTCTTTCCAATGAAATTGTGGCTTACTATGTAGAGAAATATGGCCGGCCAAAAGGCAATAAAAGCTGGCACGTGATGTCTCAATCTGGAAGAATTGTGGATATTACCGTTACCGATACGTTGATTATTAAAAAGAAACCCGCTATTCGGGTAAAGTATTATGAATCGTCCAATTGAAGAGGCATTAATTGAGGTTGAAAATTTTCGGCTTTCTTTTCGTCGGGGAAAGGAAAGTGTCGAGGCGATTAAGGGTATTAGCTTCTCTGTTCATCCAGGTAAAACGGTAGCCGTTGTTGGAGAGTCGGGAAGTGGAAAATCAGTTACTGCTATGAGCTTATTACGGCTCATTCCGGATAAAGCTATTGCTGCTACATCGGGCGTTTTTCATTTTCAAAAAGGGTTGTTCGATCAAGCCCAAGATCTTGCCCCTCATTCGGATGAGTTGAAGAAACTCCGTGGTCAAAGGGTGGGGGTTATTTTTCAAGAGCCAATGACCTCTTTAAATCCCGTGATGACGTGTGGCGAACAAGTGGCGGAAGTGCTCACTTGGCATAAGAAGTGGTCTGCAGAGCGAGCGAGGCGGCAAGTGATTAAACTATTTGAAGAAGTAAAACTTCCTGAGCCTTATCGGCTTTTTGATAAATATCCCCATGAAATATCCGGAGGTCAGCGCCAGCGCGTGATGATTGCCATGGCCATAGCTTGCGAGCCCCAATTACTAATAGCCGATGAGCCCACTACAGCGCTCGACGTAACAGTGCAGGCAACGGTGTTGGAGCTGCTGAAACAACTTCAATTGAAGTACCAGATGGGTATGATTTTTATTACACACGACTTAGGCGTGGTGGCTGATATTGCTGATGAGGTGGTGGTGATGAAAAACGGAGAAGTGGTGGAAAAAGGTCTCGCCAAAACGGTTTTAAACTCTCCAGAACACGCCTACACCAAAGGCTTATTATCCTGCCGACCCACAACCCATAAACGAAACCTTGCTCTTCTAACCGTAGATGACGTGATGAACGATCGATCAGAAAAGCCTCGCCGCTTGGTGGAGATCGATGAATCACGTGAATTGGTAAAGGTGTCTGATGTATCAAAAATTTATGTGAGTGAAAAGGGTTGGTTAAAAAAGGAACGACGTGAGTTTGCCGCAGCAAGCGATCTTTCTTTTTCTATCTACCAAGGAGAAACACTTGGCCTTGTGGGTGAAAGCGGGTGTGGAAAAACAACACTTAGCAGAATGATGCTGGGCTTAATTCCGATCACGTCAGGTTCTATTGAAGTGATGGGAAAAAAAATAGAAAGTGCGACATCGGCAGATTGGAAGGAGTTGCGAAAGGAAATGCAGATTGTTTTCCAAGATCCATATTCTTCTTTAAATCCAAGATTGACTATTGGTGAGGCTATACTTGAGCCGATGCGGGTATATGGGCTGCACTCCAATGAAGAGGGACGAAGAAAGTACATGAAAGACTTACTCAGCAGAGTAGGAATGAACCCGGATTTTCACACGAGATATCCGCATGAATTTAGTGGAGGACAGCGTCAACGGGTAGTGATTGCTCGCGCGCTTTCCGTGAATCCTTCCTTTGTAATATGTGATGAAGCCGTGGCGGCATTAGACGTATCTGTTCAGGCCCAGGTGCTCAATCTACTCAACGACTTGAAGGCCGACTTTGGGCTTACCTATTTATTCATTTCTCATGATTTGAACGTAGTGTACTACATGAGTGATCGAATTATGGTGATGAATAAAGGAAAAATTGAGGAGTTGGGTAGTGCAGATCAAGTCTTTTTCAAACCACAGTCAGACTACACCAAAACGCTCCTTTCAGCCATCCCTGGTAAAGTTCGTTGAGATAGATATCACAGCACTAAATGGTGTTATCTTCGCCGCATGCAGGATAAAGTTCAACAACTAAATGATAAGAAGGCTGAAGCTCAGTTGGGCGGTGGCCAGAAGCGCATCGACGCACAGCATAAAAAAGGAAAATTGACCGCTCGAGAGCGTGTTCACTTTTTGCTGGACGAAGGCAGTTTTGAAGAAATTGGAATGCTGGTTACTCACCGTAGTTCCAACTTTGGATTAGACAAAGAAAAGTATCTTGGAGATGGCGTAGTGACAGGTTATGGAACTGTAAATGGCCGTTTGGTCTATGTGTTTTCACAAGACTTTACTGTTATGGGTGGTTCACTAGCCGAGGCTCACGCGGAGAAGATCTGTAAAATTATGGATCTTGCCATGAAGAATGGAGCTCCAGTAATCGGGTTGAATGATAGTGGTGGTGCTCGTATTCAAGAAGGGGTTGTTTCCCTTGGCGGATATGCCGATATTTTTTACCGAAATGTACAAGCAAGTGGCGTGGTTCCACAGATCTCTGCTATTATGGGCCCTTGTGCGGGAGGTGCGGTGTATAGTCCTGCCCTTACTGATTTCGTGATGATGGTGGAAAACACCAGTTACATGTTTGTCACGGGTCCTAACGTGGTGAAAACGGTAACACACGAAGAAGTAACTAGCGAGGAATTGGGTGGTGCTTCTACCCATAGCACGAAGAGCGGTGTTACTCACTTTACAGCAGAAAATGATATTGCGTGTTTGAAATTGATTCGCGATTTATTGGCTTACATTCCACAGAATTGTGAAGAACAAGCACCGAAAAAAGGGTATCAATCGGCGCAAGAAAAACGTCCGAAATTGGATACTATTATCCCCGCCAACCCTAACCAACCTTACGATATGCACGATGTGATTTCGGAGGTGATCGATGAAAATTCATGGTTAGAAGTACATAAAGATTATGCTGAAAACATCATCGTAGGTTTCGCTCGAATAGCGGGCCGAAGCATTGGTGTGGTTGCCAATCAACCTGCTTATTTGGCGGGTGTATTGGATATCAAGAGCAGCAATAAAGCCGCTCGTTTTGTTCGTTTCTGTGATGCGTTCAATATTCCTCTTTTGGTTTTCGAAGATGTGCCTGGTTTCTTGCCCGGTACGGATCAGGAGTGGAATGGTATTATTTCTAACGGCGCAAAATTGCTTTATGCTTTCTCTGAGGCTACAGTTCCACGTGTAACGGTTATTACACGCAAAGCATATGGCGGAGCGTATGATGTGATGAATTCGAAACACATTGGTGCAGATATGAATTACGCTTGGCCTACAGCAGAAATTGCTGTTATGGGAGCTAAGGGTGCCGCGGAAATTATCTTCAAAAGAGAAATAACCGAAGCTGCCGACTCAGCTTCTAAATGGAAGGAAAAAGAATCGGAATACGCCGAGCTTTTTGCCAATCCATATAGCGCAGCAGAGAGAGGATATGTGGACGAAGTAATTCTCCCTTCTCTTACTCGCGAGAAACTCATACGAGCATTTGATATGCTCCAAAATAAGGCTGAAAAAGGTCCAAAGAAGAAACACAGTAACATGCCTCTCTAATGTCAAAAATCAATCAAAATGCGTTGCGTTCAATGACCGGCTTTGGTAAAGCCGAGGTTCAAACTGCGAACAAGAAAGTGACCGTAGAGGTAAAGTCGTTGAATAGCAAACAACTTGACTTGAATGTAAGAATGCCGAGCTTATACCGAGAAAAAGAACTTGATCTTCGAGGTTGGCTCACAGAGCGCATACAGCGAGGTAAGGCAGACGTGTTGGTGTATTATGAGAGTTTAGATGCGGAGAAAAGAATGGCGATCAACAAACAGTTGATGGAAAGTTATTACCGCGATCTAAAAGAGGTAGCAGACAAAGTAGGTATGACGGGCGGCGATTTTTTAAACGCGCTCATACGCATACCCGACGTGATGAAGCCAGAGTCGCAAGAAATGGATGAGGCAGAATGGAATGGCGTAATGTCTGCGGTAAAAGAAGCTTACCAGCGTTTTGATCAGTATCGATCCATTGAGGGCGCTAAGCTCAAAGAAGAGTTTGCGATGCGCATACAGTTGATTTTAAAATACCGCGCCGACTTACAAGCGCCGCTCGAAGCTCGTATTACCAAGATCAAAGAAAAATTGAGGAGCAACCTAGAAGAGTTGATTCCTGCTGATAAAATAGACTCTAACCGATTTGAACAAGAGTTGATTTACTACTTGGAGCGTTTAGATATTTCAGAAGAACAACAGCGATTGCTGACCAATTGCGAGCATTTTTTGGAAGAACTAGATGGAGAATCCCAAGGAAAAAAACTTGGATTCATCAGTCAAGAAATAGGTCGTGAGATTAATACGATTGGCTCAAAAGCTAATGATGCTGATATGCAACGACTAGTGGTGCAGATGAAAGATGAGTTAGAGAAAATTAAGGAACAGATTAACAACGTTCTTTAATTTATTCCGTAATTCGCGATTCTTAATACAATGGCTCAGGGTAAAGCAATCATATTTTCTGCTCCCAGTGGTGCCGGCAAAACGACCATTGTTCGTCATATGCTGGCCATCGAAGACCTGCGCCTTTCTTTTTCAGTATCTGCAACCTCGAGACCACAACGCGGCCATGAGATAGACGGTAAAGATTATTACTTCTTAAGTGCAGAGGACTTTTTGAAAAAAGCCAAGGGAGGGGAATTTTTGGAGTGGGAAGAGGTGTATAAAGATCAATACTACGGAACGCTCAAGGCAGAAATTGAACGCATTTGGGAGGAAGGTAAAAACGTCATTTTCGACGTTGATGTAATTGGCGGATTGAATCTAAAGAAGATATTTGGAGAAAAAGCGTTGGCTATTTTTGTTCAACCACCAAGTATTGAAGTATTGAATTTTCGCCTTCGCAATCGGAGTACGGAAACACCCGAGAAAATTGCTATGCGTATCGAAAAGGCGCAATCAGAAATGGCTTACTCCCCGCGGTTTGATAAGGTGTTGGTTAACGATCAACTTGCCGATGCGTTGGCGTCAGCGGAATCGTTGATCAGAGAATTTTTATCTCATTGAAAAAAGTAGCGCTTTATTTCGGCTCATTCAATCCTATACACCGAGGCCACGAGGCTATTGCCCAATATTTCGCTGAACTAAATCTAGTAGATGAGCTTTGGTTGGTGGTGAGCCCACAAAATCCCCTTAAGCAGATAGCTGATTTGGCTCCTGAGAGCGAACGTTTTGCTATGGTAAAAATGGCTATGGCCAGCATTCCCCACGTGCAAGTAAGCGATGTAGAGTTTCATCTTCCCAAGCCTTCTTTTACTATTGATACACTCGAGTATCTTGGAAAAAAACACCCACAAAATGAATGGGTCATTATCTTAGGCGAAGACAGCATTGCCTCTATTGAACGATGGAAGGACTACGAAAAGCTATTGAGGAATTATGAGGTATTCATTTTTCCAAGGAAGGATGTAGAGGCCAATCTGCACGTAACACAAGATCAAAAATCAATTCGGCTTTTTCCCGCACCATTGATTCCTGTTTCTTCAACAGAAATTAGGCAGCGAATAGCCAAGGGTGAGTCGGTTTCACGCCTGGTGTCGCCAGAAGTAGAAACGTATATTCGTTCTAAAGGCCTTTATTTATAGGCTTTTCCATTAGTTATCACACTTTGGCACAAAGCTTGAAAATGTGCGATCATAACATTTAAAATTTACCGTTATGAACGAGCTCAAAAACAAGTACACAGCCATGAAGCAACAAGCAATTGAAATGATGCAAAGCGGCAACGTAAATGCTTATTTAGCTAAGCTCGTTACGTTAAATGATATTCGATTGCAAATGATTCAGATTTCTGCAGGCAACTCTTGAGGCTGCAGCGTTTAATAAGGTTTAGAAAGGTTGGGGGCCGTTCCGTTTAGGGACGGCCCTTTTTTGTTGCGGTGTTTTATTTAATAGATTTGGGCAATGTTCAAATCGGATCGATTTCCTGAGCTGCTTGGAGCGGTTGCCTTTTTTTTGCTCTTACTGATATCTGCTTCATCTACCGGCGACTATCAAGGAGGAGACACACATCTACATTATCTCATTGCCCGTTATGCAACGATTCATTATGAGCTTCTTTTGAACCATTGGGGAAAGCCTTTTTATACGCTCATCTATTGCTTGCCCTCTAGTATTTCATATGAATTTGTTCGGGTATTCACGTCCATCCTTGCCGGCTTTACAGCTTATCACCTTTATCGTTGGGGTAAAGAGTTGAACTTGAAATTTCCCGCAGCGGCAATTATTTTCCTTTTGTTCTCGCCTATTTATATCTGGATGGCCACAAGCGCCATGACAGAAGTGTTATTTAGTTTTTGGTTAGTGGTGGGTTTGCGATTACTGCACAATGAAAGGTGGTTTTGGGGAGCTGTTTGGTTGTCGTTTTTACCCTTTATTCGAACAGAGGGGTTTGTGCTGCTTCCTTTTATTGGCTGTTGGTTCATCTATAAAAAAAGGTGGTTGCAGTTACCATTTTTTGCGTTGGGAACTTTGGTTTATACAGTAGTGGGTGGTTTGTACTTCAATGATTTTGCTTGGCTGATTACGAAAAACCCGTACCCAACGGATGTCCATTTTTATGGATCGGGAAGTTGGTTTCATTTTATAAAAACGTTTAAGTCCACCTGGGGTGGAGTGTTTTTCCTTGGTTTGATGATCGGTTGTGTAGGCCTTTGGTTCAGAAAAGGTGATTTGCTCAAAAAAGGCTGGTTCTTGGTACTGGTGCCTATGACGATCTATTTTGTATTTCATACAATAGCTTGGGCAACAGGCACCATGGCTTCATTGGGTGAGGTTCGCGTTTTAGCGGCCATTATGCCTCTGTTCGCCCTTGTTGCGGCTGTTGGTGTGGAAGAGCTGGAGAAAAGGATAAATAGGCCGTTTAATTCCATTGGATGGCTTGTTCTCTTTGCGCTTCTTATTTTGAATGCTTTTGTTGTAGTTCGTCCTCCCATAAAATCGAAGGGAGAGTTGGTTGTTATGACAGAAGTAGCGCAATACATCAATGAAAAATATCCTTCGAGTCGCTTGTGGTGCACCAACATTCAATTAGCCAAAGAACTCGATAAGGATGTTTGGAACGAAGAGGAATATCGTATGTATTTGCTGGATACCATCTATTTTTCTCAGGTTATGAAGCCAGGAGAAATCATTGTTTGGGACGCCCATTTTTCTCCTAATGAGGGCGGAACACCGCTTCAAAAACTGAGGGATTATAAGGGTTTAAAAGAAATTAAACGGTTTACACCTCAGAAAACCTTTAAGGTTTTGGGTGATTTGGATTACGAGGTTGTCCTATTTGTTGTCAAGGAGTAGGGCGCATAATTTCTTGGTGTATCATCTCCTTTTTTTTAATCTTGTGCCATGGCCACCGTCGAAATAGGATACATGGAAAGCCCTTTGGGAATACTGCGCATAGAAGCATCTGTGCTGGGTGCTCAGCAAGTGGCTTTTGTTGACGAAATCCTAGATGAGGAAATTCCCGGACCTATGTTGTTTGAGGTCCGAAAACAGCTACGTGAGTTTTTTGAAGGTGATAGAAAAAATTTTCAAGTTCCGATTAATCCTGCGGGCACTCACTTTCAGCTGAATGTTTGGGATGAGTTGGCAAAAATCCCCTTTGCCTCCACACTGTCGTATGAGGATTTAGCCCGACGACTGGGAGATATAAAAGTAATAAGGGCAGCGGCTTCGGCTAATGGCCGCAATCCGCTACCCATTATTGTTCCTTGTCACCGTGTTATCGGAAAAGACGGAAGTCTTACCGGTTACAGTGGTGGTTTATCGAGAAAAAAGTGGCTGCTCGATTTCGAAAGCAGAACAATTCAGTCTCGATTAGTCTTTTGATTTTTCACCTCCTATTCTCCAACGAAGTCCTACATATCCCATGCGTCCGAAGATGGGCGCATAAATGAGAGATGCGTCAAAGATGGCAGACTGTGGATTTTCTGCGCTGATAATCGGGTGATGCTGCATGAAGTTACCGAGGTTTTCTCCTCCAGCATACACTTCAAACTTGGTAGAAAAGAAATAGGCCACTTGTGCATTGAATATCCAATAGGCAGGGGCCTTGGAACTCATTTCCAAATGTTCTAAATGCGCTTCGCTAAGTGGAATGCGTTGTGTGCCTAACCAACGTGCGGTTGCATCAAATGTCCACTTGGACCCGTTGTCTTTTTCTTTGGTGCTATAACCGAGGTTTGTAAAGAATCGGTGCCTTGCATAAAGCGGTCGATCTAGCAATCCACTGGCGTAAGTCGTTTTTGCATCGAGGTATCGATAGGCAATTCTCCAATCTAATCGTCGAATAGGCGACCACTCAATTTCTGCTTGAAGGTTGGTAGAATAACTTCTTCCTTGAAGTGCATAAAAACTTATTTTACCTAATGTTTCCCAATCGGCCACAATTTGGTTTTGGAAGGTGGTATAATAAGCATCGAGTGAAAGTTTCGCATCTCTTGAGTTTAAGCGGAACTTGTGAATGAATACTACCCCGGCATTAGTTGCTTCTTCCATGGGCATGCCATACGGATTTTGGCTGCCGTCGCTCACTATTTCAAGTCGGCGATTGCTCGCTAAAAACCCTACATTATCCATGATAATATTGGGAGACCGATAGCCCTTTCCTGCAGAAATTTTTAATGAGGTCATTTCTGTGATGCTCCATCGAGCATGCAATCGGGGCGTAGCAAAAAACCCATAGTAGTTATGATGGTCACCGCGAAGTCCGGCGATAACAGAAACACGTTCTCCGGGATTCCAAACCCATTCTGTAAAAGCTCCTGGTACTTGTTCTGTTCTGTTGAACGTAAGGCTATCTAACGATTCTTCATAGTTATCATGGCGATAGCTCACTCCCACAGTGTACTTGACTTTTTCACTAAGGGTAGAAGCAAAGAGAAGGTTGATTAAACCCTCCATTTGTGATCCGGTGTAAAAACGATTTCCGTAGCGCCCACTTTGGTCAACATAATTGAAGCTTACTTGGCTACCCAAACTAGTGCTGCCATCATCGTTCAATAAATAACCGGTTTTAGTAGAAGCATCAACTCTGGTTGTATTGAGATGACTTCCCCAAATGGTGCTGAGTAGCTCGTTGCTTTCGTTGTAATTGGTTTGGCCGCTAAGGGTATTTACCTGTGTTACTCCAATGCTGTAGTTGCCCCGTAAGCCACCTGCGCCAACATAGCTCCAATCGTTTCTCGCTACGAGGTTCGTGTAAACAGGGTTGTCTAAAAAGGAGTCGTGATTCATATCCCACCGCTTTTGCGAAGTAGCGCCATGCAAAAACAACATGGAATTCCAATGCTCTCCTATCGGTTGGCGGATAGCTGTGTTAAACTCATATCGACCCTGCGAACCCGCGTAGGCATTCACAAAAACACGCTCCTTCATCGTTGAAGATTTGTGCGCAATGTTGATCTGTCCTGTTATACTTTCATATCCATTGATTACGGATCCAGCACCTTTAGAAATGTTGATGTCTTGTATCCAAGGACCTGGTATATAGGTTAACCCAAAAAGCGATGAAAGCCCGCGCATGGTAGGTATGTTGTCAGACAATATTTGCGTGTACCTCCCATCTAACCCGAGCATTTTGATTTGTCGCGTACCAGTAATGGCATCAGTAAAGGATGCGTCAACAGAAGCGTTGGTTTCAAAGCTTTCAGACAAGTTGCAGCACGCTGCTTTGCATAGTTCTTTTTCAGTGATGGTTTGAAAAGCCTGTGCATCGAGCATTTTTATCGCAGAAGAGTTTGATTCGCCCTCAATCACTACTTCGGGTCCGTCGTTTTCGAATGAAAGCTCAGCGGTGATTATCTCCTGACCCACATATTTGATGGAGTCCGTTGCGTAACCAATCATTATAAAATGAAGCCAAGATCCCTTTTTTAATTTAGGCAGAGAGAATTCACCATGCTCATTGCAAAGCGTTCCCTGATTGGTGGTTTTGCTTACCACTGTGGCGTAAGGTAAAGGCTCTTGTGTTTCTTTATCTCGAACAATACCCCTTACCTGCGCTGTCATTCCATTTACCCAAATGAAAAGCAGCCCTAATAGGAAAAGGCGCATTATTGTTTTTTAGGATGTTTTTCGTGATGCTCTTCCTCTTCTTCTTCGCCGTGATTGTGCGGGTGCTCACGGTAATTGCAACAGCTATGAATTTTTGAGTACTTTTCATCGGGAGCCTTGCTAAGCGAAGTGTCGTGACCGACATTGTTGATTAGAAAATGAATTTGCTCAATGCTAATCTTAGCGGGTACGTAAGTAACAGTGAGCTGGTGAGTGGAGAGTTTGTAGTCGGCATTTTTTACTCCCTTCACATCAATGGCTTTCAGAATGCGCTCTTTGCACATTTCACAAACAGCAGAAACCTCGAAGGTGGTGGTGACTAGTTTTTTGCTTTGGGCAAAAAGGGTGGTGGAAAATAGGATTCCTATGAACAGAATGATGGCGTTTTTCATGGTGTAATTTTTTAAATGAATAGAAAATGAATGGAGGTGCAAAAACACCTCAATTTACACATCTGATTACGCGTACAAAATAGGAGACTCGAATAGAATATAAGCCGGCCTGCTCAATGGAGGCGGTCTGTTTTCTTGCATAAAAACAGGGCTGGCAGCGGCAAGAGAAAGGGCGGAGTAGATGGTTTTTACATGATGATTTTCTTCTACGATCTCAGAGTTGAAGTGGAAAAAACTTCCCGTGTGTTCATCGTCCGTTTGGAAAGAATAATTTTCATCGCTGCAACAACTACTGTGTACTTCATCTGCATCGTGATTATGCTCGTGAGGACAGCAGGAATGTTCTTGCTGTAGAAGACTAAAATGCTTGAGGTTAGACCCGCAATAATGCAAGTGAATATGCACCCCAATAGAGAGAAGCGCATAGACTGTTGCGGCTATATAAAGGATCCAACGTTTCATTACTTCCTCAAAGATAGCGGATTATACTCCAAGTTCAGTTTTTATCTGATCCATTCTTTGGTTAATCAAGGAAACTTGTTCGTTGTATAGTTCAGGCCCCTTGAATTCTTCACACATGGAGAAGTAGAATTTTATTTTTGGCTCTGTTCCGCTAGGACGGGCGGAAATTTTGCTTTTATCCTCTAAAACGAATTGCAAAACATTTGATTGAGGTAAATCGAAAGGCTTTACACTTTGATCTTTGAGGTTGGTAATGGTCGAATATTCTACATCGATTACTTCCTTTACCGCAACACCACCGAGGAAGGCGGGCGGATTGGAGCGCAATTGAGCCATCATGTTTTTGATTTGCTGCACGCCGTCGAGACCCTTGATGGTAATGGATAATAGCTGTTCGTGGTAAAGGCCAAACTGTTGATAGATCTCCATAAGTAAATCCCACAATGTTCTGTTGTGGTAAGAACACCATGCTGCTACTTCACTCATCACTACCGCTGACAGCACGGCATCTTTATCGCGCACAAATTCTCCAACAAGGTATCCGTAACTTTCTTCACCGCCTCCGACAAAAATTTCTTTTCCCTCGCGTTCACCCATTACGCCGGCGATGTATTTGAAGCCAGTGAGTGTGTGATAGCAGTTTACTCCGAAGGCTTTAGCCATGTCCTCTATCAAGTCGGTAGTTACTATTGTTTTAGCTACGTAATGATTGGGCAAAAGAGCGGCTTTGTTTTTTAGTTGCATCAATTGGTAGTATACCAATAGGCTTCCGGTTTGATTGCCGTTGAGAAGCACAAGTTTGCCTTCGTTATTACGAACGGCGAGCCCAACTCGGTCAGCATCCGGATCTGTTCCCAATACGAGATCAGCACCGAGGTCTTCGGCTTTTTTAAGGGCGAGTGCTAGCGCCTCGTGCTCTTCCGGGTTGGGTGATTTTACTGTTGGAAAATTACCATCAGGAACGGCCTGTTCCTCAACAATGGATACGTGCTGAAACCCAAGCGAGTTCAACGCTTGGGGTACCATACTAATTCCGGATCCGTGGATCGAAGTGTAGACAATTTTCAGGTTATTCGCCGCCTTGATTTCTTCTTTTGCGTGAATAATACTATTGAGTTTATCGAGGTATGCTTCTTCTACTTTCGATGAAATGGTATGTATGAGCGCGTTGTTGCCATTGAAATTGACGTCTGCAACATTTTCTATTTTGCGAACTTCGGCGATGATCCCTTTGTCATGCGGAGGTAATACCTGCGCGCCATCTTGCCAATATACTTTGTAACCGTTGTATTCAGGCGGGTTGTGTGAGGCCGTTACAACTATTCCTGCTTGACAACCCAATTCGCGCACCGCAAAAGAGAGCAGCGGTGTGGGACGTAGTTCGCTGAAGAGGTGAACGTGAATACCATTGGCGGAGAGTACGTCGGCAGCAGTTTTTGCGAAAAAAGGAGAATTGTTTCGCGAGTCGTAGGCAATTGCAACGGCTGTAGCTTGATGAGGGAATTGACTTTTAATGTAATTCGCCAGGCCCTGTGTAGCCATTCCTACGGTGTATTTGTTCATGCGCATAGAGCCCACGCCCATTACTCCGCGCAGTCCTCCGGTACCGAACTCTAAGTCGCTATAAAAGGCCTCTAATAAACCTTTCGGATCATTGGCCAGTAAGTTCTCTATTTCATTTCGTGTTGCTTCGTCTACAGCATCACACAACCATGATTGTGCTTTTTTGGTGGCGTTATCAGTCAGTTCAATCGTGCTCATGTTCTATCATCTCATTATGTATACAGGCCAGTACTCCTTCTTTCCATGAGAGTATCTCAAGGCCTGTTGTCTTTTCGAATTTAGTGCTATTTAGTTTGGAAAAAACAGGACGTTTAGCTTTGGTCGGAAACTCCGAGGAAGAAACAGGAATAACCGGAACTTCCATGTTTTTGTTGAGCATAATTTCTCGCGCAAAATCATACCAGCTGACCTGTCCGTGTTGAGAGTAGTGGTAAATTCCTGATTCGAATTTCAACTCTTTGTTCCAGCATTTTTCTAACCACGAGATTAAGTCGTAGGCTAAGTGGCGCGCATAGGTGGGCGCCCCAATTTGATCGTTCACCACTTTCAAATATCCGTTTTCAAGAGCTAAACGAGTCATGGTTTTGAAAAAGTTTTTTCCAAAACAACTGTAAAGCCAGGAGGTACGAACGATAGCATAATCGCCGCCATTATTCTCGATTGCTTTTTCACCCGCTAATTTACTTCTGCCATAGGCCGAAATAGGAGCAACAGGATCCGTTTCGGTGTAAGGTTTTTTGCTGTTGCCATCAAACACATAATCTGTAGAAATGTGAAGGAGAAAGGATCCACTATTCTTGCACGCCTTGGCAAGAATTCCAGGCGCGATGCCATTAATGAGCGTAGCTTTTTCTTCTTCGTCCTCTGCTTTTTCTACGTTGGTATAGGCAGCGCAATTCAATACTGCGTAGGGCTGTAAATCGGTCAGAGCGCGAATCACTTCCGATTCATTGGTAATGTCCAGTTCTTCTTTTGAGAAAAAATGAAAACGAAAATCTTGAAACACGGACTGAAGCGCCCGAATGTCCGTACCTAGTTGACCTAGCGAACCAGTGACAATAATATGGGGTTGTTCAGAATGCATATTAGGTGTGCGAAGGTAGAGCCCGAGATCAATTGTACCAATTTCGTTAAGATATTTGTGAATCAGAAATTAATGTTAAGCCTGTGGCACAATGATTGAGCCCGCCCATTAAAACAACCAACCATGAAACGAATTTTTACTCTTTGCGCTTTAGTGTTATTCAGCACCATCGTTGTTGCACAGGCCGCCAATCGTCGAAGAGCGTCTTTCGGGGTGGGTATTCAGGTGGCTCAACCGCTTGATCGGTTTTCAGAGTTGTATGATGGTTTTCCTGCGGGATTTCAGGCCAATTTGAGTGTTCCGCTTCATAATAGCCCGTTTGAACTGGGTGTTGCGGCCGCATGGAATTCAATGGGCAGTCAATCGGAACAGGTAAGCGTATGGGTAGCACAAGATGAAGCGGGCGATGATATCTATGAAACAGCCGAAATGGACATCAATAGCAATGTTTATCGCTATCAAGTGTTAGCGCGCTTTCGCCCTTTTGATAGAGGTTTTCAGATTTATGCTGACGCTATTGCTGGAGTGCAGTCTTTTTCTACCAATACAATCATTACGCTGGATAGTAATAACTCTACCACCAATACCGATCAGAGCGTCAACGAACATCGCGATTTTACAGCACATTATGGTTGGGCTGGAGGTGTGCGTGTTGGTTTAAATTCTACCCTTTTTATTGAGGGAAGATTTGAGCAGATTCGCGGAGGTATGGCTAAATATGTAGATCGCAACAGCATTGAGGTCAACCAAAATAACAATTCGATCCAATTCAACACACTGCAATCACAAACGAATATGTACACCTATCAATTGGGTGTAACGCTGTTATTTTAAGCTGGGATTATTTTGAACGCATCGCGTCCACGGGGCTGAGTTTGGCTGCATTGAGCGCGGGTATAAAGCCGGATACCACGCCTACCACCGAGGCAATGCCTAGGCCCATGAGAATACGAGAAAAAGGCAGAATGAAATTGAAGTCGATGGCCGCACTCAAACCCCAAGTAAGCAATTTTACTAAGATCAGTCCAAATGCGCCTCCAATGAGGCAAAGAGCAATGCTCTCAAATAAAAACTGAAACAGGATAAAGTAGTTTTTTGCCCCGAGTGATTTTTGAATTCCAATAATGTTTGTGCGCTCTTTTACGGAAACAAACATGATATTGGCAATACTAAAAGCGCCCACCAAAATGGCAAAAATACCGATGATCATTCCGGCGATATTGAATACCCCAATGATGCTATCTACTATGCCTGAAATCATAGATGATTCAATAATCGAAAAGTCATTTTTCTGACGAGGGGTAATGCCTCGTATTTCTCTGAACAAGGATAAAACCTCGCTTTTCATTTCCGCATTACTTACTCCCGTGGGGGCTTTTACAATGATTTTGGTGTCTTCGTTTCGAAGATCAATGAGCCGTGTGGCAAAACCAATGGGAGTAAATACAGCACCATCAAGCCCCGACCCAAACAATGACGCGCCCTCTTTTTTCAACACGCCAATGACTTCTACTTTTAATCCACCGACTTTTATTTCTTTACCAATTGCCTGCTCTGATCCAAAAAGTTGTTGGGCCACGGTGTTTCCAATGATGGCCAGGTTACGCCCGCCTTCGCATTCTATGGGCGAAAAGTATCGGCCGCTGGCTATATCTAGGTGAATAGTCTGATTGTATTGGTAAGAAATTCCGGCAAGGCCCGCACCATCTACATAGTTGTTTTTGTACTCTGCAGTTAACGAAGTAGCGCCTTCAAAGGCCACCGCAGCGCTCGAGGGCAACCTGTCCACAAGCTCATTCATGTCGTCAACTGAAGGCTGACGGCGACTCATGTATTTCCACCAGGCATACTCTTCGTCGCCTTCTTCGGGAGCCATGGGCCATTTTTGGATAAACAGGATATCGGATCCAATCATATCCAAACTGTCTTTCATGTCGGCCTCCATGCTGTCCACTACGCTTAAAACGAAAATGATGGAGAAAATACCTATCGTAACTCCAAGCAGGGACAGGAAGGTGCGTAGCTTGTTCACCACTAAGGCCTGCCAGGCAAAGGATAAACTTTCTGATATGAGTCGGAGGAATAAACGCATGATTGTTCTGCACGAAGGTAAGATGAAGATGTAACTTAGACGCTTCATTGTGATGAGCGGTTGAAGTATAATTTTTTTGCTTCAACTGAGTTATATGACCTTTGCCTGCCTTTTGCCCTTAACCTTTGAGTTTACGCGCTCTCATATGTACACTAGCCGTCTTCATTTTAGGAGCCTCTTCCGCTTATGCGCAAATTTCCGCTAAACGGGTAAAAACGTTGCCTTGGGAAGGTAAGGCAATCAAGTTAGATACACTGGTAATAAAACCAGCGAGTATTGAGGTGTTTGTTGGTGATTCGTTGCTGAATCCAGAGCAATATCGTTTTTCATTGTCGGGTTCTCAAATTGAATTTTTCTCGTTAACACCAGGAACAATGGTGACGGTGAACTATGTCGTTTTTCCGGCAGGGCTCAGCAGCGAGATGCGGAAAAAGGATACCGGAATCATTCGAAAGGAAGGGGCAGATCGTTACGTACCTTATGTAGTGGGTGGTGAAAGAAAAACAAGTGAACTTCCAACGCAAAGTGGTCTTACCAAATCAGGATCGATTTCTAGGGGCATTGCTTTTGGTAATGCACAAAACCTGAGCGTTAATTCATCGCTGAATTTGCAAATGAGTGGATATGTAACGGAGCGTGTTCAACTCCTCGCCTCCGTTACGGACGATAATATTCCCATACAGCCGCAAGGAAACACTCAGCAGTTGCAAGATTTTGATCAGGTGTTTATTCAGCTCTTTGATAAAGAAAATAAAGTTATTGCAGGTGACTTTGTGTTGCGCAGACCAGAAGGGTATTTTATGAATTACTTCAAGCGTGCCCAAGGAGCATATTATTTACACGACGAAAGCGCGTCGGAGCAAAAGCAGAATAAGTTAAAAATAGAAGCTTCGGCTTCTATATCGAAAGGACGCTTTGCACGCAATGTGATTCAAGGAGTGGAAGGTAATCAAGGGCCCTATCGCCTGCAGGGTGACGATAATGAAAGTTTCATTATTGTGCTTGCGGGAACCGAGGCGGTATACATCGACGGTAAATTATTGGAGCGGGGTCAAGACAAGGACTATGTGATTGATTACAACGCTGCAGAAATCATCTTTACGCCGAAGCAGTTTATTACCAAAGATCGACGAATAACTGTTGAGTTTCAATACTCCGAAAAAAGGTACGCTCGGCCAATGGTGCAGGTGGGTGTGGTGACAAAAAGAAAGGCCGCCACTTATTATTTCAACGCTTATTCAGAGAGCGATGCAAAAAACCAACCCCTTCAGCAAGACTTGAGTGACGAGGAAAAAAGAATTCTCAGCGCCGCGGGTGATGATTTTCTAGGGGCAACTGTGAGTGGATATGACAGTGTAGGCTATAGCAATAACGCAGTGCTTTATCAGCTCACCGATAGCTTAGGTGTAGACACCGTGTGGGTATATTCTACCAACCCTGACTCCGCGGTTTATCGCGTGTCTTTTACCTTGGTGGGTCAGGGAAATGGAGATTATGTGGAAGATGGATTTACGGCCAACGGTCGCAAGTTTAGATGGCTTGCTCCGCAGGAGGTGAACGGCGTAATGGTAAAACAAGGGCAGTATGCTCCAGTAGTATTGCTCACCGCACCAAAGAAAAGGCAAATGGTGAACGCTGGTTTTCGGTGGAGTAATAAAAAGGAGGCCGTTGGTAGCAAATCAAGTGTTGTAGATGTTTGGGCAGAAGGAGCTCTGAGCAATACAGATCTCAATACGTTTTCTAAACTTAACAACCAAGATAACTTGGGATACGCAGCGAAGGTTGGCGTGACGAAAGTCGTTCGAAAGAATAAGAATTACCGGTGGAAACAAGGCCAGTTTCAGCACGAACAGAAATGGACCGGTCAATATGAATACACCAGTATTTTTTTCAATCGCATAGAGCGTTTCAGAGAAGTAGAATTTGAGCGCAATTGGAACACCTTGTTGATTAATACGGCGAATGATCAGCACTGGGCGGGTGTAGATTTTAGTGATCAGCGAAGTGGGTTTGGCAAATGGTGGTTAGGGTCAGAAAACTTTACAGTTGGAAAAAACTACGCCGGTTATAAGGCCAAGTTGGGCACTCAAATAGAAACAGAAAAGGGTTGGCATTTATTCTCTACAGCATCTGCCCTTAGCACGTCTGGTGATGTGAGATCCATGTTTGTTCGGCACAAAGCCGACTTCAGTAAAACGTGGGGAAACTTTAAATTGGGATACCGCGACGAGCACGAGCTCAATCGGTTTTATTTGGGCCAAAACGATTCACTCTCCACCACGAGTTACCAGTTTTACGACTGGGAAATTAGCGCGGGAACTGCGGATACAACACAAAGCAGAATCACCGCCTTCTATCGCAACAGAAGAGATTATAAACCAGATACGGATCGTCTAACAGGAGTCGCAAATGCAGATCAGTATGGTTTTTCATTGGTAAAAGTATTGCCAAATAAGGATCGTTTGTCAGTAACGGTGAGCAATAGAAGACTACGGGTTGTTGATTCAGAACGATTCACGCAGTCGCCAGAAAATACACTGCTAGGTAGAACCGAATATTCGTTCGGTTGGTGGAAAAACGCAATTCAAGGCTCTATGTTTTATGAAGTAGGAAGTGGGCTAGAACAGCGCCGGGAGTTTATTTATTTAGAAGTTCCAGCGGGTCAGGGTAGTTTTATTTGGAATGACTATGACAACGACGGGGTGAAAGATTTAAACGAGTTTGAAGTGGCACAATTTGCCTATGAGGCGAATTTCATTCGCAGCTTCATTCAAACAAACGATTACATCAAAACCTATGACAATACCTTTAGCCAAAGTGTGATGCTAACGCCGTCACGTTATTGGAAAAATCCAACAGCTAGAGGTCTGAAATTCTTGAATAAGTTTTCGAACCAGCTCTCCTATAAAATTGATCGTAAGACAATGAGAGAAGAAGGTTGGGATCGCTTGAATCCTTTTCTTTCATCCATAGAAGACACCACCCTATTAAGTGTAAATGCTTCCTTTCGACAAATACTGTTTTTTCAAAAAACAGATCCAACGTTTGGTATGGATCATCAATTTCAAACCATTCGAGGAAAAGCGTTGTTGAGCAATGGCTTTGAAGCAAGGTCAGATGATTACCAGCAGATAGCACTGCGGTGGAATTTTGTTTCTTCCTTTACTGCGTTCATGGAAAGCAAATGGGGTTTGCGCTCAGTGGCGAGCGATTTTTTGGGCGGGCGCAATTATGCTATTCGCTATGTGTCCATAAAGCCGAAAATAACTTGGCAGCCAGGCACTATGGGCAGACTTTCTTTATTAGCTGAATACACTGATAAGATAAATAACCTAGCGGGAGAGACCGCGATTATAACAAAGGGCGGTCTGGAGGGTACCTTGAATAGTAGTGAAAAGGGAATCGTTCAAGCAAGCTTCAATTACTACTTGATTAAGTATAGCGGTGGTTCGGGTGGTTCATTGGCATTTGAAATGTTAGAGAGCCTTACCGCGGGAAGTAACTATGTGTGGACTGCGAGTGTGCAGCGCACGGTAGCAAAGAACCTACAGGTGAACCTCACCTATAATGGAAGAAAACCAGAGTCATTGCGGGTGATTCATAGTGGAGGAGTGCAGGTTAGAGCCTTTTTCTAAAAGAAAAAAGCCCGCGTTACTTATCCGCGGGCTTACCTTACCAAAACCAACTATAACCAAAAAAGAACCTCGTCAAAAGGGAGAGACGAGATGTATTTTACTTGTCGTTAAAAACCCAGAAGCCAAGACTTCCGATGGTTTTAGGAGCATTGTTTGTTTTCATGACACGGGTGTTTTTAGGATTTATTCGAAACAGGTGGTTTGTTAACCATGACCTAAAGTTGCATTATATATATAGAGCGGGCAGGTTGAAATGAGGATAAGGTGGCAAAAAGAGGATTTTCGGTATTTGGGAATGGAGTAACGGTTTTGGTAGTGGCGAAAGGGGGTTTTCAACTGTTTTTTATAAAAAAAACCCTTAAAAAACAGGCTTTTGAAAAAACAATGTTGAAAAGTGTTTGGTGTTTCGGAAAAAGGTATTATTTTCGCAGCCCGTTTTTCGGGAAAGAAACACGTTAGAAATCAGTAGCAATGGATACCTTAAGCTATAAGACATTATCAGCCAACAAAGAGACCGCTAACAAACAGTGGCTTTTGATTGATGCTGAAGGCAAGAATTTGGGACGTTTGGGCAGCGAAGTGGCATCACTTCTTCGCGGAAAGCACAAGCCATCTTTCACTCCACACGCCGACTGCGGTGACAACATTGTTGTTATCAATGCAGATAAGATTAACCTCACCGGTAACAAGTGGGATGAGAAAGTGTACATTCGCTACACTGGCTACCCAGGCGGTCAACGCTTCGCCACGCCAAAAGAGATGATGGCTAAGCACCCAACTGCTATGGTTGAGATGGCGGTTCGTGGAATGCTTCCAAAAAATCGTTTGGGACGCGCTGTGTTCCGTAACTTGTATGTATATGCAGGTGCGAACCACGAGCAACAAGCCCAACAACCAACAGAATACAAACTCAAAGGATAATCACGATTTAGCCAATGGCATCGTCAACTAATACATCAGGTCGCCGTAAGTGTGCGGTGGCTCGCGTTTACCTCTCTGAGGGAACCGGCAATGTTACCATTAATGGTAAAGATTACAAGCAGTATTTTCCAACGCTTGTATTGCAGTACAAAGTTCAACAAGCATTCAAACTTACTGGTAACGAAGGTAAGTATGATGTGAAAGCTAACCTTGATGGCGGTGGTATCACTGGTCAAGCAGAAGCTCTTCGTCTTGCTATCAGCAAAGCGTTGATTGAGTTGAATGCAGAATGGAAATCTGCTTTGAAAGCAGAAGGCTTAACTACTCGCGACCCACGTATGGTGGAACGTAAGAAGTTCGGTCAACGCAAAGCTCGTAAGCGCTTCCAGTTCTCTAAGCGTTAATCGCAGAGACGGAACAGCCTGTACGGCTTGTTTAGCATCCAAACTGCCAGGACTCATCCGCCCATTGTTGTGGGCGGGTGGCTACCAGGTGGTTGCATAAGAGAACGTAAACAAGAATTATTAAATAGAAAATGGCAAAAGTTACTTTTGACGAATTGCTTGACGCAGGTGTACATTTTGGTCACCTTAGCCGCAAGTGGAATCCAAACATGGCTCCTTACATCTTCGGTGAGAAGAAAGGTATCCATATCATTGACCTCAATAAAACAGTAGTAAAGCTTGATGAAGCTAGCAATGCATTAAAGCAAATTGCTAAATCAGGTAAGAAGATTCTCTTCGTTGCTACTAAGAAACAAGCTAAAGATATCGTTGCAGAACGTGTAGGCGCCATTGGTATGCCTTTCGTTACTGAACGTTGGCCTGGTGGTATGTTGACCAACTTTGTGACCATCCGTAAGGCTGTTCGCAAAATGTCAAACATCGAGAAAATGGAAACAGACGGTACCGCTGCTACCTTGAGTAAGCGTGAGCGTCTTCAATTGACTCGTACTTACCAAAAGATGAACAAGAACTTGGGTTCTATCGCTGATATGAACCGCGTTCCTGCTGCTCTTTTCGTAGTAGATATCATGAAAGAACATATTGCCGTTGCTGAGGCAAAACGCCTTAACATCCCTGTGTTTGCGATGGTAGATACCAACAGCGATCCACGCAAAGTTGACTTTGCTATTCCTGCAAACGACGACGCTACTAAGTCTATTTCTAAAATTATGGACGTAGTAATCGAATCTATTGCTGAAGGTTTGGCTGAGCGCAAAGTAGAAAAGGACAAGGGTGAAGATGCTGGCGAATCAAAAGGTCGTCGCAACAAGGCTAACGCTGAAGCGTAAGCATTTCTTTACCTAGCCTTCATATAAGGCTCCTTTATTCAATGCATCTTTAGAACACAAAAAAAGAAAATGAGCACAGTTACAATAACCGCTGCAGATGTAAATAAACTTCGCACTATCACTGGTGCAGGTATGATGGACTGCAAAAAAGCACTAGTTGAAGCCAATGGTGATTTCGACGCTGCTATCGACCTTCTCCGTAAGAAAGGTCAGAAAGTTGCTGCTAACCGTAGCGACCGTGAAGCCTCTGAAGGTTTGGCTCTTGCTAAATCGAACGACGGCAAATTCGGAGTGATGATCGTTTTGAACTGCGAAACTGACTTCGTTGCGAAAAACGCTGATTTCGGTGCTGTTGCAGAAACTATCCTTGATCTAGCTATCGCTAACAATCCAGCTAACGTTGACGCTTTGAAAGCGTTGACCTACCCTGGTTCTGATCTTACAGTGGCTGATAAAATCACTGAAGAAATCGGAAAAATCGGTGAAAAATTGGATCTTTCTTTCTTCGGCGCTGTAAATGCTGAGAAAGTATATTGCTACAACCACCCTGGTAACAAATTGGCCGCTATCGTTGGTTTCAACAAAGAAACAAGCGACGAAATGGCGAAAGATGTTGCTATGCAAGTGGCTGCTATGGCTCCAGTTTCTGTTGATGAGTCTTCAGTTCCTGAAGATGTAAAACAAAAAGAAATTGAAATCGGTAAAGAACAAGCGATTAACGAAGGCAAACCAGCTGAAATGGCTGAGAAAATTGCAATGGGCCGCTTGAACAAATTCTTCAAAGAAAGCACTTTGTTGAACCAAGAGTTCATCAAAGACAGCAAAATGAACGTTGCTCAGTACTTGAAGACAGCCGACAAAGATTTGACTGTTACTTCATTCGTACGTCATTCAATCGGGTAATTTGATCGGTTGAACAAGAAATAAGAAACCCGGCCATTAGTGGTCGGGTTTTTTTTTGACTAAAATTTTGTTTTTCAATGTTGAAGCGACTGAGAATCAGAGGGTCATAAACTTTTGACAGATTGGTTGGTTTTCAAAGTATAGAAGTAATCAACCTTATTTAGAGTATATCTAAATGCTATTGAAGATTGGCGTTTTGACAATCGGCACTTAACTTCGTGGCGCGAAAAAATAAACAACCTGTAAGCACACAATTATGGCATCGGGACTTTTTAAATCTTCACTCGTAAAGAAATTTTGGATGGCCTTGACGGGTCTGTTCCTCATTACTTTCTTGGTGGTTCACGCCGCGATCAATGCAATGATCTTTTTCAATGACGGCGGCGCTACATTTAATCAATGGGGCCACTTTATGGGCACCAACTTAATCATTCGCACCATGGAAATTGGGCTCTTTTTGGGCTTGATTATTCACATCGTTGATGGTTTGATGTTGTATTTCCAAAACAGAAAGGCGCGCCCAGTGAAATATGCTTATGAAAAGGCATCGGCTAGTAGTAAATGGTACTCACGCAGCATGGCCCTTTTGGGAACACTCATTTTGTTGTTCTTGATTTTACACCTTGCACACTTCTGGGTGAAAACACGCATAACAGGCTTAACTGTTCCTAATGATGTGGCGATTGTTGATGGCCATGAAGTAGAGAATCTGTTTGCAGAAATGCTTGTCGTATTTAGTGATCCAATTGTAGTTATCGTTTACGTTTTGGGTTGTTTCTCGTTGTTCTGGCATTTGCTGCACGGCTTCCGCAGTGCGTTTCAATCTTTAGGTTTGAATCACAGCAAATACAAAGGAGCAATTGCCGTGAGCGGTGATGTCTTCTCGATCGTTATTTCTATTTTGTTTGCTAGTATGCCTGTGGCGATGTACCTAGGTCTAGTATCATAATTCAGTATTATAAACCCTTCAAGCATCGAACATGAAGTTAGAGGCTAAAGCTCCAGAAGGACCACTCGATCAGAAGTGGACCAAATACAAAAACTCTGTTCGTTTGGTTAACCCAGCGAACAAGCGTAACATTGATGTAATCGTAGTAGGTACTGGTTTGGCCGGTGCTTCTGCGGCTGCTTCTCTGGCAGAAATGGGTTATAAAGTGAAGGCGTTTTGCTTTCAAGATAGCCCACGCCGTGCGCACTCCATTGCTGCGCAAGGTGGTATTAACGCTGCGAAAAACTATATGAACGACGGTGATAGCACTTACCGTTTGTTTTATGATACTATTAAAGGAGGTGACTACCGTGCTCGTGAAGCAAACGTTCATCGTTTGGCGGAAGTGAGTGCGAGCATCATTGACCAATGTGTGGCACAAGGTGTTCCTTTTGCACGCGATTACGGTGGGCTTTTGGACAACCGTTCGTTCGGTGGTACGCAAGTGTCTCGTACGTTTTATGCCAAAGGGCAAACAGGCCAACAGTTATTGCTAGGCGCTTATTCAGCTCTTAGCCGTCAGATTGGTAAAGGTGGTGTTGAAATGTTCAATCGCCATGAAATGTTAGACCTCGTGGTGGTGAATGGCAAAGCGCGAGGCATTATTGCTCGCAACCTCATCACCGGTGAGCTAGAGCGTCATTCGGGTCACGCCGTAGTATTGTGCACGGGTGGTTATGGAAACGTGTTTTTCCTTTCTACTAACGCAATGGGCTCTAACGTAACAGCGGGTTGGAGAGCGCACCGTCGCGGAGCTTATTTTGCAAATCCTTGTTTTACTCAAATTCACCCTACCTGTATTCCAGTAAGTGGTGACCACCAGTCGAAGTTGACTTTGATGTCAGAGTCATTGCGTAATGATGGACGCATTTGGGTTCCTAAGTTCAAGGAAGACGCTGAGGCTATTCGCGCGAAAAAATTGAAACCAACAGATCTTTCAGAAGATCGTCGTGACTATTATTTGGAGCGCCGTTACCCAGCTTTTGGAAACCTCGTGCCTCGCGACGTAGCCTCGCGCGCAGCTAAAGAAAGATGCGATGAAGGCTTTGGTGTAAACAGCACCGGTGAAGCTGTATATCTTGATTTCTCATCGGCCATTCAACGCTACGGCAAGTTGGAGGCAAACGTGAAAAATATTCATAACCCTTCTGCGGAGTTGATTACCGATTTGGGTAAAAAAGTAGTAGAGGCGAAATATGGTAACCTCTTCCAGATGTACGAGCAAATCGTCGCTGAAAACCCCTATGAAACCCCGATGATGATTTACCCTGCGGTTCACTACACAATGGGTGGTGTTTGGGTAGATTATGAGTTGATGACTACGATTCCTGGCTGTTATGCTGCCGGTGAAGCGAACTTCAGCGATCACGGAGCTAACCGTTTGGGTGCCTCTGCTTTGATGCAAGGTTTGGCTGACGGTTATTTTGTTTTGCCTTATACAATCGGTAATTACTTAGCCGATGAAATTCGCACAGGAAAAATCCCAACCGATTCTCCGGAGTTTGTTCAAGCAGAAAAAGAAGTGCGCGATCGCTTAGAATTCTTCTTCAGCCGCCCAGGTTCGGAGCCTGTTGATTATTTCCACAAGAAATTAGGAAAAATCATGTGGGACGAGTGTGGTATGGCGCGTAACAAAGAAGGTTTAGAAAAGGCTATAAAGGATATCGCTGAATTGCGCAAAGAGTTTTATGCAAAAGTGCGCGTGCCAGGCAGTACCAAAGGAATGAACCCAGAGTTGGAAAAAGCGACTCGCGTTGCTGACTTCCTCGAGCTGGGTGAGTTGATGTGCAAAGACGCCTTGAATCGCGAAGAATCTTGTGGTGGTCACTTCCGTGAGGAATATCAAACTGAGGAGGGCGAAGCTCTTCGTCAAGACGATACCTTCAGCTATGTGGCTGCATGGGAGTTCTCAGGAGACCCTTCAGCGCCTCAACTTCATAAAGAAGAGTTGGTGTACGAAAACATCAAAGTATCAGCACGTAGCTACAAATAATTTTAAAACGAAAGCCTCAATAGATTTCTATTGACCGAAATACGAGACCCATGGAAAACGGAATGAATCTCAAATTGAAGATCTGGAGACAAAGCAATACCAATGAAGCCGGTAAGATGGTGGATTATCAATTGGGTGGTGTTTCTCCTGATATGTCTTTTTTGGAAATGATCGACGTATTAAACGACAAGATCATTCGTGAGGGTGGAGATCCTGTTGCCTTTGACCACGATTGCCGTGAAGGTATCTGTGGAATGTGCAGCATGTTTATTAACGGAGAGGCCCACGGACCAAACCGTGGTGTTACGACCTGTCAATTGCATATGCGTTCGTTTAAAGATGGCGATACCATTTATATCGAACCTTGGCGTAGTGAAGGTTTCCCGGTTATTAAAGACTTGATGGTGAACCGTGGCGCCTTCGATCGTATCATGGCGGCCGGTGGCTTCGTTTCTGTCAATACATCGGGGCGCACATTAGATGCCAACGCTATTCCGATTCCTAAGGAAGATGCAGATAAGGCGTTTGATGCAGCAACATGTATTGGATGTGGAGCTTGTGTAGCTACATGTCCGAACAGCAGTGCCATGCTTTTTGTGTCGGCAAAGGTTTCACAGTTTGCGTTGTTGCCTCAAGGTCATCCAGAGCGCAAAGAGCGTGTGATGAACATGGTGAAACAAATGGACGAAGAGGGTTTTGGTAACTGTTCAAACATCGGAGCATGTGAAGTACAATGTCCGAAGACCATATCCATCGAAAATATTGCGCGCATGAATCGCGAGTACTTGATGGCGAGCATTAAGCCAGAGAACTAAGCGAAGAATCGCATAACCTTATTCAGAATGGCGCTCAGACACTTGTATGGGCGCCATTTCTTTTTCTACGAGTTTTTTATAGAAATCACTTTCCTCAAACGCTGGCAGCAATACTAGACTGAAGTTGTAGATCGGTTCGTAGAAATATGACTTGGCTTTTTGCTCTTCTGGAAGAATTTTATAGCGGGCATCGAGCATGTTGAAGAAGATGAAGAGCACGCTCATGGCTAAAAGAAATTTGGTCAACGAAAAGAACGCGCCACCAATGTTGTTGAGCGTTTCGCCGCCACCAGCTTTTACTGTTTTGGTAATGAGTTTACCTAGGAAATACAAGCCGATAAGCACCAGTATGAGCACAATGACGAACGAAGTGACGGGTAGGTACTCTGCTTTGACGTCCATTTTATCGCGCATAAAATGGGCAAACCAATCAGAGAAATGTATGGCTACATAAATACCCACGAAGAGAGAGAGCATAGAAAAGATTTCCATTACAAAACCGTTTTTCCAACCCTTCCAAATAGCCCATCCAATAGGTATTAAGAGTATTAAGTCGAGATAGCTTACCATGGATTCAAAATTGAGCTTTTAACGCAAAATTTGCCCGGGAAAATGGGTGGGTTTTCGACATTCCATCGTTGGCAAGCTAAGGGCGAATGAAAACAACATTTTTTGTATTACTAATTGTCAGGTCGCACTAACTTTGGCCCTTATAAAAATACTTCGTATGAATACTTATGATGTAGTAGTGATCGGCTCTGGTCCTGGTGGATATGTGGGGGCGATTCGTTGCGCACAATTGGGCTTGAAAACAGCATTGGTTGAGCGCTACAACAGTTTAGGCGGCACTTGCCTAAACGTGGGTTGCATTCCTTCTAAGGCTTTGTTAGACTCTTCGGAGCACTACCATCAAGCGGTTCATACGTTTGCCGAACATGGCATCGATTTAAAGTCGGCACCAAAAGTGAATTTGGAGCAAATGATCAAACGCAAACAAGGTGTGGTGGATCAAACGGTAGGAGGCATTCAGTTTTTGATGAAAAAAAATAAAATTGATGTATACCACGGCCATGGCTCTTTTGCCGATAAGAACACAGTGAGTATAGCTAAAGCAGATGGTACTACTGAGCAAATCACCGGTAAAAATGTGATCATCGCCACCGGTTCGAAACCATCGACATTACCGTTTATTGAGGTGGATAAAAAACGTGTAATCACCAGCACCGAGGCCCTTCAGATGAACGAGGTGCCCAAACACCTGATCATTATTGGGGGTGGGGTAATTGGACTGGAGTTAGGAAGTGTATATGCACGATTAGGTGCTAAAGTGAGCGTGGTAGAATTCATGGATAGTTTGATTCCAACAATGGATCGCACCATGGGTAAAGAACTTCAAAAATCACTGAAGAAAATTGGGTTCGAATTTTTGCTATCGCACAAAGTGAAAGATGTAAAGTCCAAGGGCAAAACGGTTACTGTGAAAGCAGATAATGCCAAAGGTGAAGAAATAGTGCTTGAAGGAGATTACTGTTTAGTAGCTGTGGGCCGCCGTCCATACACGGATAACCTTGGTCTCGATAAAGCAGGTGTTTCCGTTGATGAGCGCGGAAGAGTGGCGGTAGATGATCATTTGCAAACAAATGTTCCGGGCATTTATGCAATTGGAGATGTAGTGAAAGGCGCTATGCTCGCTCACAAAGCGGAAGAGGAAGGAACATTTGTGGCGGAATACATAGCCGGCCAAAAACCACACATTAACTACAACCTTATTCCAGGTGTAGTGTACACGTGGCCAGAAGTAGCTGCGGTGGGATATACCGAGGAACAACTAAAAGAAAAAGGTGCAAAATATAAAGTGGGTTCATTCCCATTTAAAGCCAGCGGACGAGCGCGCGCAAGCATGGATCTCGACGGATTGATCAAAGTATTGGCTGATGCTGAAACAGATGAAATCCTTGGTGTTCACATGATTGGTCCACGAGCAGCCGACATGATTGCGGAGGCGGTAGTAGCCATGGAGTTTAAGGCAAGTGCTGAAGATATCGCGCGCATTTCGCACGCTCACCCAACCTTCACCGAATCGTTCCGTGAGGCGGCTTTAGACGCTACAGCGAAACGAGCAATTCACATTTAATCGTCCATACAACATCTCTGAAAACCTTGGTGGCTCTATGTCTCTAAGGTTTTCTTTTTTTACAATAGAACTCGACAGCGTGTTGATTGTTAGGTTCAAAATGGTTTTTATATGAAAAGGAAAACAGCTGTATTACTTGTCAATCTTGGTTCTCCGGATAGTCCGGCACCAAAAGATGTGAAGCGATACCTTACTCAGTTTTTGAATGACCCACGTGTAGTGGACTTGCCTTGGCTGGGTAGAAAGTTGCTGGTAAATGGGATTATTGTTCCTTTTCGTTATCGCAAAAGCGCGAAAGTTTATCAAGAGCTTTGGACGGAGAACGGATCTCCTCTTGTGCATTACGGGAAGCAAGTCAAGCAATTATTGCAAGATCGTTTCAATGAAAACGAAACAAAGGTTTTTTTAGCCATGCGTTATCAAAACCCAAGCTTGATTACCACATTGCTCGAGATCGAAAAATGGTCGGCTGATCATGTGATCGTGATTCCGATGTTTCCACAATACGCCTCTGCAACAACGGGAAGCGTGATGGATGAGGTGATGCGATTGATGAAAGATATGTATGTGATACCCGAGGTAACAACGGTCAATCAGTTTTATGATCATCCGTTGTATATCAAAGGATTTGTAGAAAACGGATCGACCTTTAACTGGAAAGAGTACGATCATGTTTTATTCAGTTATCACGGACTTCCTGAGCGTCAATTGGATAAAATTTATGACGACAGAAAGTGCAGCAATCACACATGTGAGCACGAAATAAACGAAGAGAACAGGTATTGCTATAAAGCAACTTGTTATGCCACCACGCGCGAGATAGCCAAAGGATTGGGCATACCAGAAGAGAAATATACTGTTTGTTTTCAGAGCCGCTTGGGCAAGGGTTGGATAGAGCCATTTTCTGATAGCATTATTCGAAAAATGGCGAGTGAAGGAGCAAAAAAATTACTGGTTTTTTCTCCTGCATTTGTGGCGGATTGTTTGGAAACGACCATAGAGATTGGAGAGGAATATCAGGAGTTGTTTGAAGAGTTAGGTGGTGAAAAAATACAACTAGTGCCTAGTTTGAACGAAAGTCGAACTTGGATTGACTGTCTAGAAGATTTGGTGAAGACTAGAACAGTGAAAGCCTAATATTTTTAACACGAATAATGGACTTTTCTGTTTGGGGTGGAATAAAAATTTTCCGAAATTTGGGTTATATGTAATACAACCCACGGCGAATCACCCCTCTCTCCTTCTTGTTTCATTTGAAGACCGAAAACTAATGCGTGGTTTAGTTCTTGGGTGAATTGAAAGAAGGCCACAGGTGAGGAGCTGTGGTTTATTTTTTAAACCAACTCGAGTACATAACGTAGTTGTTGCTAATGCGCTGAATTTCTCCTTCAAACAATTCTTTCGATACTTCCTTTACTTTTTTCGCGGGAACTCCAGCCCAAATACTGCCTTCGGTTACGTGTGTGCCTTCGAGTAAAACGGCGCCAGCAGCAATAATGCTATTGCTTTCAATGATACAGTTGTCCATTACGATACTCCCCATGCCAATCAGAACATTATCGTGAATAGTACAACCGTGAACTAACGCGTTGTGGCCAATGGAAACATTATTCCCAATAGTGGTGGGAGCTTTTTGATAGGTGCAATGGATCACCGCACCGTCTTGCACGTTCACTTTATTTCCCATTTTGATATAGTGCACATCGCCTCGAATAACGGCATTAAACCAAACGCTGCACTGATCGCCCATGGTTACTTCGCCTGCAATAGTTGCGTTTTCGGCGATGTAGCAATCATTGCCCATAATGGGGCTAATACCACGAACAGGAAGAATAAGAGGCATAAGAAATTATTTATGCCTCAAAGATGAATCTTTTTTTGAAGACTATCGCGTATGCTGAATCAAAAGCGTACCCCATGCTTTATTTCCAACCGTGTAAACCCCCGAAGGAAATTCGCTCATGTCTATTTGAACGGAGTGACGTCCAAGCGTGTTCTCAATCAAAACCAAACGACCTTCAGCGTTGCGAATTTCAATGCTCGTGTTTTGGTTGATAACGCTTTGAGGGACCTGTATCGTGAGTACATCGCTCACCGGGTTGGGGTAGGCACTGAAAAGCTGCACCGCTTCGTTGTCATTCACCCCTAGTGTTAAATCGCAGGTGACCATGTCGCCAGGGTTATCCCAGGTAAGGGTTCCGTTTTCGTAGAAACAAGTAATGAAAGGCCAATAATCGGTTACGAAGACAGCCGTTGGGTCAACGATGCCATTCATAGAACCCATTCCTTCGATCCACGATGTAACGGGGGCGCCATTTACGGTCAAATCTACTTGTGTGCGCTGTTGGCCATTAAGTGTAATGGTAGAAACGCTGTAAACTGTCAGGGTCGCAGGGTTGCCTAAACAATAGGTTTCGATGGTTTGCCCTACGGTAACATCAAATTGATAATAGAGCTCATCGCCAAGGGCGTTATATTTATAAATGCGTTGTGTAGAGGGTTCTTCTCGAAAATAACCATAAACGATCGTGCTGTTGGGCACATCTGGGTTGGTTTGAATAATTTCCTTGTAGGTATTTACCCCTATTTGGATTGACTCACCAACAGTGTATTCTACATCATAAACTCCCCAGCCTACTACGCTCACATTCCATTGGTTCCCTTCCTGCAAAGCCGGTATATATTGAGCAAAGAGCAGCGAAGTAGCGAATGTAAATAGCAAAGTGAGGGTGTTTTTCATGGATTCCGTTTTTAATTAGACAGTATAAATTAAGAGTGTGTTGCGTCTCACTGACTAAGTTAACGATATAATGTTAAGTGTTTTACGTACACTTTCCTTTTATTCTTGAGAAAAAATCCCTTTATTCGTCATGTCTAAACCGGCCTTAACTATGAAAAAGCTTCTCTTCGTCCTGTGCACGCTGTGCGTTTTAGTTTCTAATTCAAGCGCCCAAACCACGGTAAAAAAGGTGGTATTACAAGCTTTTTGGTGGGATTATTACAACGCTAATTATTCCGACAAATGGGCCAATTACCTTACCGAGTTAGCCCCACGCTTGAAAGCTATGGGAGTAGATGCGATTTGGATTCCGCCGAGTGTAAAAAATGAATCGCCTTACTACGTTGGATACTCGCCCTTTGATCAATATGATCTCGGAGATAAATTTCAAAAAAACAGTACGGCTACTCGTTTGGGTACAAAGGACGAACTTTTGCGAATGATCGCAGTGATGCACGCAAATGGAATTGAAGTCATTCAAGACGTGGTGCTAAATCATACAGCCAGCGCGGGCAGTGCAAATGGTGCCGGTGGATATGATCCGAATTCTTTTTCGGTACAAAATTCGGGTGGTTATAAAAACTTTCGATATGTAAGTTACGCTACACCGGCCTCTGCAGAAACGCAAACCAATTATTGGAATCGCTCGGGAAGATGGCCTAAGAATTACACCAATTTTTATCCTAATCCATCAAACAACTGTACCACGGGAGATATCTGCTCGGCTTACTTTGGACCCGATATGTCTTACGAAAGTTCGGCCTTTGGTATTAGTTCGAATGTGGTGGGTTTTAATCCTGCGCAAACCAGCAACTATATGCGCAACGAAGGAAGAAACTGGATGATGTGGATGAAAAAGCAAACAGGGGTGGACGGATTCAGATGGGATGCGGTGAAGCATTTTCCAACCTATGTTCAAGAAGATTATAGCTATAATGTAAAATACACTCTTCCCTCTTGGGCCAAGGGAGATAGAGCCATGTTTAATGTGGGCGAATGGGTGGGAGGCAAAAACGAGTTGGATGCTTATGTAAACGCCATTGCTGCTCCTTCTGGTGAAAAAATGATGGGTACGTTTGATTTTGGTCTGCGTGCGTTTGATGGTTCAGGTGGTTTATACGGCATGGTTTACGGCATGGGTAATTTCAACATGTCCTCTTTGCCAGGTGCTCAGCAAAATGAGCGAGTAGCTTTTTATAGCGCCACCAACACCTACGTTCATCGAACGGTTCCTTTTGTGAATAATCACGATACCTTCAGACCTCAACTTTCTGCTACTGGAAATTACATCGGTTGGAACACGGGCTCTGAGTTGTCTGCGCACATTGATCCGAGTGAGCCCCGATTGACCACGGCCTATGCGGCTATTATGGCAATGGATGGCAATCCACAATTGTTTTTCGAGGACGTATTTGATATTGGTACCCAAGGCAATCGTTTTAATCACGATCCAAAGTCAAGCACTTCGCTTCCAGCTCGTGCGGATATGATTAACTTATTGTGGTGTCATCAAAATCTCGATTTTAAATCAGGGGCTTATCAAGTTCCTTTTTCGAATGCTGATTATTTGATTATTTCAAGAGCAGGTAGAGCCATTATTGGAATTACCGATAGTTGGGACGTTTGGCAGAATCAATGGGTATATACGGGCTTTGCTCCTGGAACGGTGTTGAAGGATTATAGTGGTGCTAATGGAACGAGTACGGTTACCGTTAACGCGGATGGCTGGGCCCCCATCAATACGCCTCCCGTTAACCCAGCTTTGAACGTGGCCGGTCGCCATGGCTATAGTGTATGGGCTCCAGTAGGGAAAGATGCGTTGACCTACACCCCACCTCGCGTAACCACCACTACACAAGAGTGGGAAATGGCCAACGACTTGGGCGATAGTCACGTGAACTCATTGGGTCAAGGAGGCGCTTTGCCTGCGAGTTCTACTAACTTTAGAGTCGCCGGAAAGATCTATGTTCAAAGCGGCAAGTTGGTAACCTATGTTTTATATCCATCCCTAACAAATCGCAATTTATTTGTGGGTTTGTATAACAGTGCGGGAACTCTCTTGTCATCGAAAACAGGTTTAGGCACACTTACAGGAACTTATACTCCTGCGTTTACAGGGTGGATAACGATTAAGGTAAAAAACAATTCAAACACCAACCCTTCTCAAAAGTGTTGGGTGAATGTGACTTATACGGCACCTGCAGTGATCACTAATGCTAATGCGGCTTCTGCAAATAATACGTCTTCTATTTGGACGGGCAATGCTGAATCATCTGTATGGACGGACGCTAGGAACTGGGAAGAAGGAATGGTGCCGAACGAACATTCGGTGGTGGTGGTGCCAGGGGGGATTTTTCCTCAACCAGCCATAACGCAACAAACTACAGTGGAAGAATTGATCGTGGAGGAGGGCGCGAGTATTTTTGTAAACGCTCACTTAAACGTGTCGAGTCAACTTGTTGCTGATGGTAATTTATCTGGAGTGGGCAGCTACACCGTGGGTACAAGTGAAGAGATCAAACTAACGAACACAACTCGAGCAGAACTTTTTGTATTCCCCAATCCCTCACAAGATGAGCCTGTTTCGATAGGCGTAAATGGTAGTCTTGACAATACACTTTTAAAAGTAAACCTACTCGGCGCAGACGGAAAATTAGTGGCTGTTTCAGAAGGAAGCCTTCAGTTTGTGAATAGTCAACTGCATGAATTAAGCTTGGAGGCAGCTGGTGGTGTGTACTTTTTACAATGTGTTTTTGATGGCTATACCACAACCCTTAAATGGGTAAAACAATAGTTCGCTTGATGTGCTACATTTGCTTTCAACTGTAATCTTTCAACTGAATATCGTATGTCAAATCGTCTTTTTCTTAGAGAGCTCGTACACGCTGACGTGAATGAAGAATACCTCAGTTGGTTTCGAAACAATGAGGTGACTTCTTTTTTAGAGGTGGATGGAAAGTCGTTGACCATTAAAGATGTGACGGATTACATTGATCTGGGCAACACTAGTGGGTCCTACAAGATGTTTGCTATTTGCTTACAAGAAAACGGCAAACATATCGGCAACATGAAGGTGGGGCCGCTCAATAAAAAACACGGCATAGCAGATCTCGTTTGCGTAATTGGCGATCGTTCTTTTTGGGGGCAAGGCTTGGCTACAGAAGCCATTGCACTGGGCAATCAATTGGCTTTTGATCAATTTGATATTCGCAAACTTCATGGGCAGATTTATGCAGATAACATAGGCAGTGTGAAAGCCTACTGCAAAGCCGGCTGGATCATAGAAGGTGTTATCCAAGGTCGTTACTGGGTGAATGGTGAACCCATGGATCAGATACTCGTATCGTGCAATAACCCCAAGTATTTTTCTCCAGCTACCCAAACGAGATACTCCATTGATCAACTCGAACATTGGATTAAGTTCCGCAGTTCTTTTGTGCAAGAGTGATAACCCCGCCCAATTTTCTCTATCCAAACTTCTGTATTGAATCGCCTCGGCGAGGTGCTCGGTTTTAGTGTTTTCGCTTTGACCGAGGTCGGCTATTCGTGGGTCACTGATTTCAATATTCGCAGTCAACTGAAAGGTGAAGGATATGCCTTCCTTTCTTCAGGTTTAAGTCTACGATTTGATTGCAACCGCAAGTTCAATCGCCAAGACAAATTGAAAATAAAGGCTGAAAAGTTTAGCTAAGATCCTTCACTTTCCGTAGGTCAAACATCCAATTTGCAACACCGAATCAGCGCATCTACATCCAAGAGGCCTCATGCCGCTTTGGTAAATTATATCGTTCTCCATACGTGTTGTGATATGGCAAACGAGCCTCGATAAAAAGTTGTTCCTCTTAACCCCTGCTTCAAGAAGTCAGCGATTTTTTAAGCGTATTGTATTTTTCTACAAAATACTCTTTTGTGATAAAGTAGAAATTGGAGCACTCTACGGAGCTTAAGATGACCTCGCTTTCGGAAAATCTTCCTAAGAAATAAAGTGCGTAAGCCTTGAATAGATTGAGCTGCTCATAATACCCCTTCCATTCGAATTCTAAGGTTTTAGGGTAATTTTTCTCGGCACACTCAACTAATTTAAGTATCAATTCTCCGTCCTTTTTTTCCTGAGCTGCATCAGCCACAAAGTAATGAAATCCCGGAAATTGTCCGAACGATAGATCCGTTGTAGGTCTAAGGTCTGAAGCTAGTTTTACCACATCATTTTTCCATTGCACATATGCTGAATCTGACTCAGCATGTTGAAGCATGCACGCAGTATATCTTCCAAGAACAAATGGGTGTAATTCTGAAAAGGTAGGTTTTAAATCGTTCAATTGTTCTTTCCATTTTTTGAAGTCTCCGACATCGTTTCTTTTGTGAGCAGACCAAACAAGGATGGTCAACGCAAAAACTTTATCGTTTATAGTTTGGGAATATTGCAAGTAAAATTCATAGCCTAAGTACTGAAAGCTCGTAAGAATTTGGTAATCTGGAAAGAGGTCGTAATAGAAAACCCGACCGTGTGGCATCTTGGCTAACGGCTCCATTACCTCTCGGAATAATGGTTCATTGTTTTTTAGCAGCACCGCTGCCTTTCGATACACCGCTTGAAACGATTCGTCTGTAGAACTGATCGTAGTAAAATGTATTGGATCGAACATATCAAGCAAAAAATTGCTCATTTGATTGGAGGTTGAAGCATCCTCTTGTCGGCATGAAATATATTTCTCCAAAATTTCGATGGTGAATTGCGAAGGATGGAATGGCGACTTTTCAAACCCAAACAATCGCCGAAGTGGGCTTACACTGATGTAGTCTTTGGTTACCGAGAAAATGAACTCTGCCAATTTCTGACAATCCCTGTTTGAATGAATTTCAAAAGGAGTATTCCTTTTGATCTCATCCATTAGAATTTCTTTCTTTTCAGCGCCTATAATACGAGGAGTTCTTGCCATAAAGAGTGATAGTCCAAGTTAAGAATTTCCGGCAAACTTCATCGAAGGTTATTATTCTTTTGAGTGAATTGATTAATGGTAATTAATGGTAAAAACAGGGCCCCATTGAAAGCATAAATTTGAGAAAATTCTAAAATTATACCGTTATGAGCCTAAAAAAAGCGCGCGAATCTGCTGCAAAAACAAAGGATGGAAAAGTTGATTTGAGAACAAAGGAAGGCAAAGAGGTAGCGCGTTTGCGAGAAGAGCGCAATGCAAAAAGAGCAGAGCGTAAGGCGAACAAAAAATAATCATGACTTTCCACACCCTCATCATTGGCACATCCAAGTCAAAAAATTTGGATGGGTATTATTTTGAGGCAAAGGAAAAGTTTTGGGGATTGATTCATCGTGCTGGCTTAACGGCGAGACAATATCGTCCAGAAGAATATAGACTGCTGCAAGCTCAAGGAATTGGTTTTGCAGAGCTAGCTTTCCATCATCAACTGCTTGGAGAATCAGATGAAGCAACGGTCTATTCCCAAGACCAACAACTGAACGAAGATCTAGAAGTCATTCGCAAAGGTATTCCAGAGCTGCAGAAATTTATACTGCAATCGGGCGCAAAACGCATGGTGTTCAATGGAAAGTCAGCGATTTCTGCTTTTTTCGAATTCGATGAAAGTGGAGATGTAGCCAGTTTGAGCTCACAGTTTGCTCGACACAAGCAATGGGAGTATGGATTGTGCACCACGTGGAAGGGAATAGATGTTTACTTGTTGCCAAATCTTTCGGCAACGGCATCAGCAGAGTGGAAGAAGCACAACGGGGAGGCTCATTGGATGAATTTTTGGAATTCTATAACTCCGAAACAAAAAGAACCTACAACTGCAATGAAAAAAGAAAAACCAAGTTTAACTCCGACCCAGAAATTGTGGGCTGGTTTGATTCTTTTCATGTTTTGCATCATTGCTGGACTTGTATATATTCTAATTACAAAAGATCTAATTAAAAACTAAACATAATGGCTAGAGAATTATCCATGAATGGGAACACGAAGTTGAAGACGATTAAACAAGAATTCAACGATCGCTTCCCATTCATCCGTTTGAGTATCTATGCTCAAACAGAGCGAGAGAAGGACTCGAAGACACCTTTGAATGGTGACAAAACGATTGCTGAAGTGCGAACCGTGAAATCATCTGAACCCGCAACCATAAGAGGCGGACAGAAGGTAAGAAATCTAGAGAAAATGATTGACGAAATCTTTGGTTTGTATTGTCAAGTGGCTTACACGGATAAGGATAACAATCGATACCACACGACTGGATCACACGACGAGATGAGTTTGCGCGAGCTGAACGAATTGGGCGAACAACAAGGTTGGAAAAAAGGCGTTTGGGAGTAATTTAAAATTACAATATGGCTAAAAATCCACGAATTGATTCTATTAAAAGAGAGATTGATACGATTAAGTCACACATTGAGATGCGAAAAAAATCGATTGCATCTATGACTGGTGACAAAGCCAAAATTGCCGATCGCTACAAAGCACAAATAGCTAGAGCTGATAAAAAAGATAAGGAAAAGCTTCGCGACAGAAAGAAGTCTGAGATAGAACATTTGGCCAAACAAGTTTTGTCGCACAAAAGAGTTATTGACGACTACAAGAAGCAAATCTTGCGAAAGCGAGAAGAAATAAAAAAGCTGAAGTAATGTACATATTTATGTCTATCCTTCTAGGCATCGTGGGAGGCTTTGTAAGCATGGGTCTCCAGAGTGCCTTTATCTCTCGACGCGATACCTATGTCAACAGCAAATTCGCCATCACCGTTAAAAAAATCGGATGGTGGTTTGTCGGATTTGTTTTAGGTTGCGGCGCAGGAAATTTTTTCAAATAGATGGCTCGTGGAGCATCGAACCCGAATAAATTTCTTTACCGTCCCGTATAATATGGTCTTTCAAATCCTCGTGACGTAGTGTGGAGAAATCAACAAGGTCAACAAAATAGGGCAAATTGGTTTCTTTGAATTCGTCTTGCATTCTAGCTAATGTACTCCATGAAACATGGGGGTTCATGATCGCTAAATCAATGTCGCTTCCGGGATGAAAATTTCCTTTTGCACGACTCCCGAATATCACTACTTTTTTTACGTCGGAGTGGGATTTCAGAACGAACTCAATGGCCACCATGTCCCTCCGTGAAAGTCCAAAACTATTTAATGAGCCGTCCGTCATAAAGCCTTTTGATTTTCAGCTTGAACTCTGAAAAACGAGTTTAAGCTTTGAAGTGCTGGAAACACAATTTCACGCAATGTCTTTTCTGATGTTTCAAATTTTTCACCGCTGTAATCATGTGAAAGAATATTTCTCATTTCTAGTCCATCGATCAATGCTTGAGCAAAATTGATGTATCCTGCCGCCTGCGCTTGACGAAATGTTTCTTTCGGTGAGGGCGTAAAATCAAATCCTTGGTCTTCCAAAAAGTCTTTTAAAACCTTCCAACCAATCTCAAGTGTGAATTCAAATCTTTGCACCAATCCATTGCGCTCCAATTCTGTCAAGGAAGACATGGATATGGCCTCATCAAGCCTCGAAAAAACCTTTTTGTAGTTGCTATAGCGCTGAATCCAGCGTATGTCTGTATTTCCCAATTCTAAAGGTATCAGTCTCACATTTGCAGCTTTGTCAAGAATCCATCCCGAATAAAGCGTTTTTAAAACTCCAATTCGTTCAATGGTCCAGTTAAGTCGATGCACCAAAGATAAGAATAGAATAATATTTCGACGTGCATGCTCCCCCAGAAAGCATTCCGCTGCAATGCAAAATTCATCTTGCAAGGAAATAAAATACTGATTGGATAGATCGGTCAAAACTTCGAATTCTTGCGCAGCAGCTACTTCGCTCGCGCCACCAGCGGCGACCCCAGGCTTTCCACGTGAAAAAACACCTATCCCGCCCAATTCTCTCTGTCTAAGCTTCTGTATTGAATGGCCCCCTCCTACACGCCTTACCGAATCACGGTGATGTGACCTTGATACCGACGGGGTTCTATTTCTCCCGCCCATTTCGCTAAGACGGTATAGAGATAGACGCCGTCGGGCACATAATTTGTGCCTCCAAAGGCAGCACCAGTCCATCGCCCCGTGGATTCATTGGTCTCAAACACCTGCTCTCCCCAACGGTCGAACACCTGGGTTCGAATGGACTCCAATCGAGATAATTCGCCATAAACGCCCCACACATCGTTGATGCCATCGTCTCCAAAGGTGATGGCATTGGGAATCCATAGGGCCATGGCTTCTGGCTCCGCCAACACCGTGGGCGCTGTGACCCACACATCGAGCGATGTACTGCACGCCGCCTCGTTTTGTAGGTTGACCTGATACAGGCCGCTTTCCAAGGGCGTGAGGAGATACCCACTCTCAGGCAGGAGCACGCCATCCAAGGTCCAATTGAAATCGCCTATGCCCATGTCCGTGGACAATAGCAGGGAGTCGCCCAAATGATTCAAACTCCCCGTGGGATTCGCTACCACCGTCACCCATTGTTGCAAGGTGTCGGTGCCATCCTCATTGGTAACGATTAACTCCACCAGAAACAATCCTGACTGGTTATAACACACCTCTACTTCGCTTGTGCTTTGGGAGCTAGCTGGAGAACCCGATTGAAAAATCCAACTCACCTCTGTTTCAAATTGCGAGTTGTTGGTAAATACCGCGCATTCTCCCACACACAGCACCTGTTCGGATGAGACGAATCCTGCCACAGGAAAGACAGGCACCACAGGGGTCAGGTCCTGAATCTGAAAATTATCAATCGCCGCGCTTCCGGGTCCTCCGGATTCGGCCGTGCAGGCTCTAAATCCAAAGAGATGGCTTGTGCCGGTGGCTATAAAGGAAAATGCATGGGTACTCCATTGCATTTCGGTGGAGCTGAATGCAATGGTCTGATTCACATCTACATCATCTAGAAAAATATGCCACTGATTCGCACTGAAACCCGGATACAAATTGGATCCTGCAAACTCAAATGAAACCTGGTACTCATTGCCCGGCACGAATCCAGCCACCACCTGTGCAATGCCCTCTCCCTCTGGGACCGAACCCGAGTAGGCTCTGCCGTAAATCGCGCCTTGGGCCGCCTGAGCGGGAATGGTGCTGCCGCAAAAGGCAAAGTCACATTCATCGAAATCAGCGCCTTCGTTGTTATAACTGAGCCAACTATCGGGAGGGGTATTGACCAAACAGGTACCTGAACCACCCCAACTCTCCAAAGACGCATTCTGAAAAGACTGAGCGCTCACGCGCAAGGTGCCAAGCAAGAGCATGGAAACGCCCCCTAGAATTAATCGCATAAAACCACTACTTGTGCGCATACTTCTCAAATTCGATTTGATGTTGTTGTTTGGACTCTGCTTCTCGTCGCATAGTTGCATCCGACCTTTATTATTATTCATCAAGCTTAATATGTAATCAATCTGAATCAATTTGAACTAACATACTCAGGTTGTAATGAAAAAAAAGATGGAGAATACACTTTACTTCACCCCGCCCAATTCTCTCTGTCTAAGCTTCTGTATTGAATGGCTTCGGCGAGGTGTTCGGTTTTGATGTTTTCGCTTTGATCGAGGTCGGCTATAGTGCGGGCTACTTTGAGTATACGGTCGTAGGCACGCGCAGATAGCTTCAACCGTGACATTGCGGTTTTCATAAGTTGTGTTCCCGCGTCATCGATTTGACAGAGCTGCTTGATTTGCTGGGTATCCATTTGAGCGTTGCAGTGAATTTCCTTTTTCTCTTCGTACCGCTTTCCCTGAATTTCCCGGGCCACCATTACCCGCTTGCGAATGGTGCTGCTTGTTTCCGAACTGCGTTTGTCGCTGAGTTGATCGAACCCAACAGGAGTTACTTCTATGTGTATGTCAATGCGGTCAAGCAATGGTCCGCTTACTTGGTTAAGGTACTTCTGAACGGCACCAGGTGAGCATAAACAATCTTTTTCAGGGTGATTATAAAAACCGCAGGGACAGGGATTCATAGACGCAATGAGCATGAAGCTTGCGGGATATTCGATCGAGAACTTACTGCGGGATATGGTTACTACACGATCCTCTAGCGGCTGACGCATCACCTCTAGCACAGATCGTTTGAATTCGGGAAGCTCGTCGAGGAATAATACACCGTTATGCGATAAGGAAATTTCTCCCGGTTGCGGGTATCCCCCTCCGCCTACTAAGGCGACATCAGAAATAGTGTGATGGGGTGCTCTAAATGGACGGACATTTACTAGGCCCGCATTTTTGCGAAGCTTGCCCGCGACGCTGTGAATTTTTGTAGTTTCTAATGACTCGTTAAGTGTGAGCGGAGGAAGGATTGTAGGAAGACGTTTGGCTAACATTGTTTTTCCAGCGCCGGGTGGTCCAATGAGGATCACGTTATGACCTCCTGCGGCCGCCACTTCGAAGGCGCGTTTGATATTTTCCTGTCCCTTTACATCACTGAAGTCGATGGAAAAATGATCGAGACTTTTGAAGAATTCTTCGCGCGTGTTAACTACTGTGGGAGTTAATTGTGCTGATCCATTAAAAAAGCTAATGACTTCTTTGATGTGTGAAACTCCGTACACTTGAAGTTCGCTGACGATGGCAGCTTCTTTTGCGTTCATGGCGGGGACAATCATTCCTTTGAAACCCTCCTTTTTTGCCTGAATAGCTATGGGCAATGCTCCTTTTATAGGACGCAAACTGCCGTCTAATGAGAGCTCGCCCATAATTATGTAATCATGTAATTGATCTGGAGGAATCTGTTCATACGCGGCCATGAAACCGATGGCTAATGGAAGGTCATAGGCGGTGCCTTCTTTGCGCATATCCGCCGGCGCTAGGTTAATGGTAATGCTTCGAATGGGGGTTTCGTATCCGCTATTATTGAGCGCAGCTTTTATGCGCTGCTGAGCTTCTTTTACTGCCGCGTCAGGTAAACCAACTATGGCCACCTGAGCGCCTTTGTCCGAATTGATTTCAATAGTAATAGTGGCGGCACTAACGCCGAATACGGCGCTGCCAAAAGTTTTTATCAGCATAGCTCTTTCTTTTGTTGGACAAAAGAAGGAGTTTATCCTAATGAATAGATATAGTGGTTAACAGCATAAACCGAATGATCATTCGGTGTGCTTTTCAATGTAGTCGATAAGCGAGTGAATGATCTTGATGTGTACTTCTTGCACACGGTCGGCGTATTCGAACCAGGGGATGCGTATTTCTACGTCGCATAGCGGGCCTAGTTTTCCGCCGTCTTTGCCGGTGAGGCCCACTACTTTTATTCCTTTTTCACGAGCCGCTTTCGCCGCTTCTATTACATTGGCCGAGTTGCCACTGGTACTGATCCCCAAGAGTACATCACCTTTTTTTCCTACTCCTTCTACGAATCGGGAAAACACAAACTGAAATCCATAATCGTTGCCCACACACGTGATGTGCGATGGATCGCTGATGCTGATAGCGGCGAGTGATGGACGGTTGTCGCGGTAGCGACCACTGAGCTCTTCAGCAAAGTGCATGGCATCGCACATACTACCTCCGTTGCCACAGGACATTACTTTTCCTCCTTGCTTTATGCTATCTGCCATAAGGGCTCCGGCTGCTTCAATGGATTGAAAGAAGTTGGGGTCTTCTAGTAATTGGCTTAGAAGACGGTGTGCCTCTACGAAGTGTTGTTTTACGTTGCTCATGTTGTGCGAAGATCATGAAAATTTTGGACAAGAAAAAACCCTTCTCCAAATGGAAAAGGGCTTTTTATATTTTTCACGCTAGCGCTTATGCGGTGGCGTCAGCGTAGCTTTCTAGAGGAGGACAGGTACAAACGAGATTACGATCGCCGAATGCATTGTCAACGCGCCCCACGCTAGTCCAGAATTTATTGGAGCGAAGACCAGGAAGTGGATAGGCTGCTTTTTCGCGGGTATAACTGTGGTTCCAATCATTTGAAGTTAATTCCAAAGCTGTGTGAGGAGCCATTTTCAGTACATTATCTTGTTTGTCTACCAAACCAGCTTCCACTTCTGCAATTTCTTTGCGGATGGCAATCATGGCATCGCAGAAACGATCAAGCTCTACTTTCGGTTCACTTTCGGTAGGCTCAATCATCAATGTGCCTGCTACTGGGAAAGAAACGGTTGGCGCATGGAATCCATAATCCATCAAACGCTTCGCGATATCTTCTACTTCGATGCCAGCAGATTTGAAGGCGCGGCAATCGAGGATCATTTCGTGGGCCACCGTATGATTTGTTCCTGTGTAAAGAACGTCGTAATGTCCATCTAAACGAGCCTTCATATAGTTGGCATTGAGGATGGCAAAACGCGTACTATCGGTTACACCTTGAGCGCCGAGCATTTTGATGTATCCATATGAAATCAGAAGAATCAAGGCGCTTCCCCAAGGAGCGCTGCTTACAGCAGGAATGGCTTGCTCGCCACCCGTGCTAATGATAGCATTGCCAGGTAAGAAAGGCACAAGGTGAGAAGCCACACCAATAGGGCCCATACCAGGACCACCACCACCGTGTGGAATAGCGAAGGTTTTGTGTAGATTCAAGTGACAAACATCGGCACCAATGTTACCAGGGTTAGTCAGGCCAACTTGGGCATTCATGTTGGCGCCATCCATATAAACTTGACCACCGTTTTCGTGGATGATGCGTGTGATGTCTTGAATGGCTTCTTCGAAAACACCGTGGGTAGATGGGTAAGTAACCATCAATGCGGCCAAGTGATCTTTGTGCTGAGTTGCTTTCGCTTGCAAGTCTACGAGGTCAACGTTTCCGTTTTCATCGCACTTGGTTACTACCACTTGAAGACCAGCCATTACTGCTGATGCAGGGTTGGTTCCGTGAGCAGAAGAAGGGATCAAACAAATATTGCGGTGACCTTCGCCGCGGCTGCGGTGGTAGGCCATAATCACCAACAAACCAGCTAACTCACCTTGAGCACCCGAGTTAGGTTGAAGTGAAACACCGGCAAAACCAGTGCATTCGCATAGATCTTTAGCCAGCTCTACCAACATTTTTTGGTAACCTACCGTTTGATCTACTGGAGCGAAAGGATGAATATCTGCAAACTCAGGCCAGGTCACAGGAATCATCTCGCTGGTAGCGTTGAGTTTCATGGTGCATGAACCCAACGCAATCATAGCGTGAGTAAGAGAAAGGTCTTTGTTTTCGAGCATCTTCATATAACGCAACATTTCTGTTTCGCTATGGTGAGAGCTGAATACAGGATGAGTCATGTAGCTAGAAGTGCGGCTAAAAGTGCCGAGTTGGTTAGCGCCACTTGGAGCGATATTCCCGTCTTTTTTGCCCGTAATGATCTCAACAATTTCAGCGGCATCAGCAGGTGATGTGCGTTCGTTAATCGCAATACCAATGTGACCAGTGCCGAAATAGCGGAAGTTCACACCAGCGGCATTTGCGCGTGTGTGAATTTCTTCTTCGTTTTTCACCGCTATTTTGAGCGTATCGAAGTACACGCTGTTTTCGTTAGCAAAGCCAGCAGCATGGAGTTTCGAAGCAATCGCATTCGCCGTTTGGTGAATGCGTTCTGCAATGATTTTTACACCTTGAGGACCGTGATATACACCGTACATCGAGGCCATTACGGCTAACAAAGCTTGTGCTGTGCAGATGTTGGAAGTAGCTTTTTCACGACGAATGTGTTGTTCGCGCGTTTGCAAAGACATGCGATAAGCACTGTTGCCATGGCGGTCTTTGGAAACACCGATGATACGACCAGGCATATTGCGTTTGAACTCGTCTTTAGCACAGAAGAATGCAGCATGTGGGCCACCGTATCCCATTGGAACACCAAATCGCTGAGAGTTACCGAAACAAATATCGGCACCCCATTCGCCTGGAGGTGTAATAATGGTAAGCGCCATCAAATCAGAAGCGGCCGCCACAAATGCACCTACGGCGTGCGCGGCGTCTGTGAAGGCTTTATAATCTTCAATGTTACCGTTGTTATTCGGATATTGAACCAAAGCACCGAAGTACTCATTGGTAAACTGATGAGTTTGATAGTTGCCAATAACGAGCTCTACTTTCAAATGATCAGCACGGCCTTTTAACACGTCTAAAGTTTGAGGGAAGACATGTTGATCAACAAAAAATTTGTTGGCGCCAGCTTGTTCTTTTTCGCGGCTCATACTGTGCAAGAACAAAATCATGGCCTCTGCTGCAGAAGTACCTTCATCGAGCAAAGATGCGTTGGCAATAGGTAAGCCGGTAAGATCGGTTACCATGGTTTGGAAATTGAGCAATGCTTCCAATCGACCTTGAGCAATTTCTGCTTGATAAGGCGTGTAAGCGGTGTACCAACCTGGATTTTCCAATACGTTACGCAAGATCACCGTTGGCGTGTGGGCTGGATAATAACCCATACCGATGTAGCTCTTCGTCACTTTGTTTTGTTTGGCAAGATCCCAAACATGAGCAAGGTAATCGGCCTCGGTCATTGCATCGCTGATTTGAAGAGGTTTCTTCAAGCGAATAGCCGCAGGGATGGTTTTGTCAATCAATTCGTCGAGGGTGTGCACACCCACGGCATCTAACATTTCGGTAACGCCATGATTGCGTGGTCCGATGTGACGAGAAGAAAATGAAGTCGACATGCAGGTATTTTGTTTGGCCCCCTATATCTCTGAAAAGCATGTGCCCTGCGTCGATTTAGGGAGATGGTTTTTTGTGTCTTGCGTGCAAATATAGCAGGCGAAAGGTACTACAACATTGTTCTCCTTATTCTTGTTCGAAAGATGCCTAACTTTGCCTCATGGCAGAGGACTTAGTAATACCCGCTTCGGCATCAAGAACTGATGTTTATCAGGCTCTCCTTCCCCAGTTGCGAGGGTTAGTTGCCGGTGAAACCAATCGAGTAGCTAACGTGGCTAATCTGATGGCTGGACTGAAAGAAGCTTTTGGCTTTTTTTGGGTAGGCTGCTATTTCGTTGAAAACAATGAACTGGTGTTGGGCCCGTTTCAGGGTCCGGTGGCTTGCACACGCATTCAAAAAGGCAAAGGCGTATGCGGAGCGGCATGGGAAAAAAATGAAGCTTTGTTGGTGCCAGATGTTGATGCGTTTCCCGGACACATTGCATGTAGTTCGTTATCAAAGTCCGAGGTGGTGATACCTATACGAACCAATGAAAAAACGGTGGTAGGAGTGCTCGATGTGGATAGCGATCAACTCAACGACTTCACAGAAACTGACGTCCTTTTTTTAACAGAAATAGCAGAACTGATCGGTCGTTTTTATGCCGAATAATTTTTTCCGAAATAGCTCGTGGTGGCCTCTCTTGTTCCTTGGAGTATTAATGTCCTGTGCTCAGGTAAAATCACTCGATGGAGGACAAAAGGACTCCCAAGCGCCCCAACTTCTCTCCATTTTCCCGGAACAACAAAGTACCCGTTTCAAAGCAAATACCATTGTATTGACATTTGACGAGTATGTTCAGGTCAATGATTTGTCTTCAGAATTAGTGGTTTCTCCTCCTCTTGATCGAATGCCCATGGCTAGGGTAAAAAAGCGATCAGTTTTTGTGGAGTTACAAGAGCCGCTTGAAGAAAACACGACTTATACATTCAACTTTGGTAACGCCATTTCGGATATCAATGAAGGCAATAAGCTGGATCTCGTGTACGTAATCAGTACTGGTGACTACATTGACAGCTTAAAGATCAAAGGAACCGTTAAAGACGCTTGGAAGAAAGAGCCTTTTGAAGGTCTCCGGGTGATGCTTTATCGCAATGCTTCTGATACAGTGGTGCTAAAAAAGACGCCCTCTTATTTTACAAAGGTGGATAAGAGCGGAAACTTCGAGTTGAGTTATCTCTCACCCGGTGCTTATGTAATGGCTGCATTGGAGGATAAAAACGCCAACTATTCATTGGAAGACGACGAACGCATGGCCTTTTTAGACTCTTTGGTGTCGCCGGGAGTGGATGATAGCACGTTGCAAGTAATCAATCTCTTGGCTAGTTTTTCTAAACCCGAAAAGCCATCGCTAAAAGATTACAAAGTGGATTCGTTGGGTGTCTTGAAAATGCCTTGGGATAAGCGATTTGAGCCACCGGTGGTGAAAAGAATAAAAGATGACACCCGTATTTTATCCAAACGAAATGGCGGCGGAGATTCATTGGTTTTTGTTTTGCCGGGAGCGCCTACGGACATGGAAGAAGAGGTTGTCGTAGCTTGGCGCGACAGTGTGTTGGATAGTTTAAGCATACCTTTTTTCAAAGAAGAATTAGATAAGAATTTTTTGTGCAATGCAGGTTTGGGTAAAAAACAAAAGTTTGACAAACCCTTTCGCATTACCATGCCAGCGGGTGCTTTTATAAAAGACCCTTCCAAGGCCTATTTTTTACAAGACAGCACGCAAGTGGATACTCGCATAGAATTGGACAGCGCGGTAGCAGGCGTGGCTTATGCAACTGGAGCCATAGAGAAAGGACATAATTGTTCGCTTGTTCTTTTACCTGGCGCATTTGGTAACAACGGCGCTGGTACCAACGATTCAGTTTTGGTGAAATTTCAAACGTTTGATGACGAAGACTTAGGAACGTTGCTCTTCGATCTTTCAGGAAGTTCCTTTTCCTCAAAGCATCGTTTTCAATTGGTAAACGCTAAAGGTGAAGTGGTGTATGAAAAAGCATTGGATCCAGACACCAAAAATCTTGCGATTAACGAACTAGAACCTTCTGACTATTACGCTTATGTATGGTTCGATGAAAATGCCAACGGTGTTTGGGATGGTGCTGTTTATTCAGAAAAAAAACAACCCGAAAAAAGTTGGGCATTAGGAACAAAAATCAATGTGCGGGCGAATTGGGAAATTCGTCAAAAATGGCCAGTGAATTAGAACTCGGCATAGATGCGTCGCTTGAAACGCGGCTTGCCATTTTTTTCTAAGCACATTTTTCTATAGTTATCTTTTGCATCGAGATCACCAAGATCTCCCGCTTCTTTCCAGTCTGAGCACGCTCCTTCGAGATCATGCATGCGGAAGCTAACTTCACCTCGGTAATATAGCACCTCGTCTATAAAATCAATCGATTCTAATTTTAGCTCAGAAAACAGCTCCATACTTCCTTTGTAGTTTTCCTGCTCAAGCATGAGAATAGCGATGTTCATTTTTGCTCTGTGCATACCCGGATTTAATCGAAAGGCCTGTTCAAAATCACTGAGGGCAAAAAGTTGTTTGTCCTGTTCTACATAATTGGCCCCTCGTAAATAATAGGCGTCAGCATAAGTAGAGTCGAGCACAAGCGCTTGGTCCAAAAATCGCAAACTCGCTTTGTTTTCGAGCATCATATATTCTACTACGGCCATCCAGTAATAAACTTTAGGATCCTCTTGATTTTGTTCCATGTATGAAATCAAATCAATTCGGGCTCCTTCGTAATCGTTCAGGCTGATTTTGCAGATTCCTCTGTTGAGGTAAAGATCAAGGGCGTGATAGCCGTATAGTTTTGATTTGTCGTAATAATCCAAAGCCGTTCGATAATCGCCAAGCTTGTGAAAACAGTCGCCTTTTAGTTTGTACTCCTGAGGGTCTTTGATGTCGGCGACAGTCAGCTGCGCCAAGGCGGCTTCATAATCACCTTGCGCATAAAGGTTTTCGGCCTCGTTGATGTTGTTTTGAGAATATCCCGAGAGGCCAATGAGTAATAAGAAGAGAAGAAAAACTTTACGCATAAAAACCTATACGATAAAGCCTATAAAAAGTTGCTGCTGGCCCAATGGAATATGCGAATAAGTTATTTTTTCAGATGAACGGGCTTTTTCGTTCCTTTATCCCCACCAATCAATTGTGTCTGCATGAAAATATTTCGTCGAATCTTACAGGTGTTAGGTGTGCTCATCGTGCTGGCTATCATTGGCCTTTATGCGAGTGGTAACGAACATATTTTGAAGGGCATTCGCTGCACGTATTTGGTGGGTGAAACCCGCCCGGATATCGATGACATGGATTATTTCGAAACTCGAAAAATACACGCCGATCATCCAGAACCCTGGGCATTGCATCAGAACTATAATTTACCTCGTCTTTCTGAGGAGTTCGAAAAACATGCCGACTCATTGGGTACCGTTGCCTATTTGGTCATTCACCGCGACTCCATTTTGTTTGAAAAATACTGGGACAGAACAACGGACACGACACATGTCAATTCTTTTTCGATGGCCAAAAGTTTTACGGCCATCCTTGTAGGAATAGCGATTGATGAAGGATACATTGAAAGTCTTGATCAAAAAGTAGGAGATTTTTTACCAGAATTCAAGCAAGGCAAAAACGCGGGTTTAACTATTCGGCATTTGATGCAAATGGCGAGCGGTATTCCTTTCGGCGAAAGCTATAGCAGTCCTTTCGGATACATGGCCAAGTCTTATTATGGCGATGATCTCAAGGAAGCTACCATGAAGTTTCAAGTAGAAAAGGATCCGGGAACATATTGGGCTTACGAGGGAGGTAATACCGTATTGCTCGGTATGATTTTACAAAAAGCAACAGGACGTCATGTGGCGGATTATTGTTTTCAGAAAATTTGGTCGTGCATAGGTGCAGAATCTCCTGCTTATTGGAACCTCGATAGCTATGATGGAATGGAAAAAACGTTTTCAGGTTTTTACGCGACAGCCCGCGACTTTGCGCGCATAGGAAAACTCTATGAGCATAATGGTGTTTGGGGAAATGACACCTTGGTTAGCCCATCTTTTGTGCAAGAGTGCATTACACCTAATGGCATTCCCGATGAGTTGAATGAAAAGTGTTATTGGTATGGATTGCATTGGTGGTTGGGTAATCATGAGGGCAGTCCGTTTTATTCTTGTCGAGGCCTTCGAGGACAATACATTGTAGTGCTTCCGAAGGAAGAGCTTATTGTGATTCGCTTAGGACACAATCAGCGTAAAGAACGCATCAACCATATGCCGGTTGATTTGGCTGTTTATTTAAACGAGGCAAAAAGATTGATCAAAAAGTAAGATGAAGAAGGATATTATTATACCAGAAGTGACCGGTGTGGGTATAGCTATGCTACCCGAAGCGAATGATAAGAAACAGCGCATTTGGTCGGCCTATTTTATCAATCAACGCGATACCCGCTTGGAGAACGTGATTGTTCAAGTGAGTGCGCAAGGATTGATCAAAGGTGAAGAAAGGAAAACGGCTAACCTTCGATTTTTTCTCCATGAAGTAGAGCCACACTCAACGAAGAAAATAGAAGTGCTTTTGCAACAAGCTACCAAGCTCGAGAACCTTTATTGGGTGAGCTTTTATGACAAAGGTGTACTGTATGATAAGAAGATAAAATTTGAAGCGGGAGAAATAACAAGTAAAAACATGGGGCCTGTAGAAGGCTTTCACCAAAGAGCTGTTTTTAGAAGTTAAAAGAGATGATTGAACATTTGGATATAGAGGAAATCTTGTTTCTCGATATTGAAACAGTGCCCGGTTTTTCGGCATGGGAAGACACCCCTGAGGCTGATCAAGCTTTGTGGACAGAGAAATCACGTTTTATTCGTGAGAAGAATAATATTTCGGTGGAAGAGAGCTATCATCAAGCGGGCATCTATGCTGAGTTTGGTAAAATCATTTGTGTTTCTTGTGGATTTTTTTCCCAGCGAAAAGGTGACCGAGCGTTTCGCGTTACTTCTTTTTTTGGCGACGATGAATCGGAGTTGCTGACGGCATTTGCAGATATGTTAGAAAAACGTTTTTCTAGCCCGTTTCGCATTTTGTGTGCGCATAATGGAAAGGAATTTGACTTCCCTTATTTGTGCCGACGAATGATGATTAACGGTATTGCTCTGCCTCGACTCTTGCAAATTGCCGGAAAAAAACCTTGGGAAATTCCGCATTTGGACACCATGGAAATGTGGAAGTTTGGCGACTACAAACATTTCACCTCTTTGAAATTACTCGCCCATGTTTTTCACATCCCTACTCCAAAAGATGATATTGATGGCAGTATGGTTAGAAGTGTGTACTATGAAGAAAAAAATTTAGAGCGGATAGAAACGTATTGCAAAAAAGATGTGATTACTGTGGCGCAGTTGCTTCTTCGTTTCCGCAACGAGCCTTTGTTAGAGGAGTTTGAAATTGTACATGTATAAAAAAACAAAGGCGCCTTTAAGGGGCGCCAGTGTTGAAAAACCTTCGTTTCCGAAGATGTTTTTTAGCCACGTGGTATTAGAAAGGCACCACTGTTAAACCAACCGTTACCGGATATACTTCTGGTCCTGTTCCTTTTTTGAAAAGAGGAGTTAGGCCATAAGAAGCGAAGATGGTAAAGTTTCGATATCCTACTCGAGCTGAAGCATCGAGCGTCAATGGGGTAATGTTGAAGTCTTGTTTTCTGCGCTCGGTGATGTCGTCGCCATTATCGCTCCATTCTTGTTTTGTGATACTGCCAATTTTTACTCCACCGATTACACCCATGGCCAAGTGGAATGTTTTATCTGGATTCTCAGAAGTATTTAATTCGAGCATCAATGGTACGTGGAGATAAGTAGCGCGTAGTTTGTTTTTTGAGAAGTTGGCAATGCTATCGGGCACAGCCACAGCAAAAATGCTATCTGGATTGGCTACTGTATTGCTTTGAACCCTTACATTGTTTCGAAGGCCAAAGCTGTTGTAAGTAAGACCGAGGCCTACCAATATACCCACATGATCGCGGTAGATGGGGATTTTTTGTTCGAGCACGTTGATTCTCCAACTCAACGAGCGTGCATAGTCTAGGGTCAACCATTCGTTGCCTGTCTCCATAGTGGTGCTACCTGATTTGGTAACCAACAGGTTC
>Ga0315908_10000171_pt1 | contig 52762 bp, 47 predicted proteins | sample LakEriMetagenome_12_FD_203520 | JGI IMG/M metagenome (GOLD analysis project Ga0315908, IMG submission 203520) | Freshwater fungal communities from buoy surface, Lake Erie, Ohio, United States - Buoy 4 MA124 | ecosystem: Environmental > Aquatic > Freshwater > Lake > Lake biofilm | place: USA...
AAATTGTGCAAAAACTGGGTGGCAAACCGCTAACAGTGCTGCAGCAAATATTGATCCGTACGCTTTCATAAAGTCTACCTTAGAAGTTTTGACGAATACCTAAGCCAATAGCGCGGACTTGAACATTGCTTTTGCTTGAGTCAACACTGTCTTTGTCGATGAACGCTTGTAGGTCTGTTTGTTTGGACAAGAAGTATTGATAGCTCAGTTGATTTTTCTTGCGAACACCCATTAGAGATGACTGCACGTCGCGTTTGAATGTGTTGAGCACGATTTTGTGTTTGCCCATGGTGTATGAAGAACCAACTTGCGTGTAGTCGACATCGCTACGGGATGTGCTTGTGTTCTTGTAGGTATCAATGCCACCGATTGCGTAGATGTCCCAACTGTTGTCAATTTTGTAATTAACACCCAGCTGCCATTTTTCTTTGAAGTCGTTGTTGCTGAAGCCACCTACGCGCGAATCTTTGCTGTAGCCAACAGCCGCTTTGATGGCACCAGATTGATAATCAAGTCCAAAGTCGGAGCCTTTTGCAGAATCCTCAGGTTGTGCAACTGTCCCAGCACCACGAAAATAAACGCGTGCCCTAACAATGAAATCACCCATTTTGGGACTTGCATAGCCAATGCTGTCAGATGTGCGATTGCGAGCGTTTTGCATAGAGGTACTGGTGGCCGTAGCTCCAGCATCATTGGGTGCAAAATGGCTCAGTGAAGTGATTTGTGAGTAAATGGGCGAGCCTGTTGGATTGGCAGAGTCAAGGCGCCCCATGGCCATGGTACCCCACGCGCCGCGCAAGGCGACATAGCTGTTTCTGAATGTGGGTGTAGTTGTAATGCCGCTGTCAGCGCTGATACCCATTTCAAGACCATAGAGGGCTGCCATGCCGCCGCCCAAATCTTCAGTACCTCTAAAACCAAGTCTTGATGCGTTGTCACGCAGCTCATTGACCTTGTTGGTGGTGCCAGTTTCTACCTGATTAGCAGACATGACCATGCGGCCATAAACATTGACGCCTTGCGCTTGGCTTTGTGCAGCCAAGAGCGTGAGGCCTGCTGCCGCAATCAGAGATAGTTTGGTTTTTAATTTCATGAGAAAGTTCCTTAGAGCTAGGTAGGTTATGAATAGAATATCAGGGTTTGACTGAAATGGAATTGGGGTTTGTCTGGTCGGAAGCCCCAGGCGCAATGGGCGGATGTTCCTTTAGCGTTTTCTCAAAGGCCATGATCATTTTTCGCATAGGACCGCGCACCCAGCCGTCTTCCATGGCTGCATCGGTCTCTTCTTTGGGATCGCGTTTGATGTTAAAAAGCCAAGGCGTTTCAAGGTGCTTGGTACCCGAGTTGGGCTCACTTTCAAAAACAAAGTGCAATTTCCAGTGACGCCACTTCACAGCGCGCAACTCGGTTTTGATATAAAAAAGAAAACCTTCGCGCGCAGATTTTTCAACAAGACCTTTCCACCAACTCAATTGGCTAAGCCCATCAATGGGCCTGTCAGTGGGAGTTTTTACACCGGCAACTTCAATCAGGGTGGTAAACAAGTCGGTGACATGCACGATGTCGTCGCTCACGCGAGCTTTGTCAATGTGGCCAGGCCATTTAACAATCAGAGGCACGCGCAATCCGCCTTCCATGGCGGTGTGGTAAGTGCCCGACCAAGGGCCAGCGGTGCCGCGCCATGGGCGTCTAAACTCCGGACCGTTGTCGCTGGCAAAAATGAACAAGGTGTTGTTTTCAATGCCAAGGGCCTTGACAGCATCCATCAGCTCCCCAACGCGATAGTCCATCTCCATCATGGAATCTGCAAATTCGCCAACGCCACTTTTTCCAGCAAAGTCGGGGTGTGCAAGGGTAGGGAAATGCAAATGCGTGAGGGGCACATACAGAAAAAATGGTTTGTCGCCATTTGCTTTTCGACGCATGAAGTCAATCGATTTTTCGGTAAGCTCACTGTCAATCAAACGGCGTTTTTCTAGGTCGTATTCGGCAACGTCTTTTGCGGGCTGGCCCGCAAAGCCCTCCATCACTTGCGGAATGTCAACCACAGTTTGATCAAAGCCTGGTGATTGCGTAAACAGCGTCTCGTTGCTTGTACGTGGAATGCCATACCACTCATCAAAACCACGGTCATTTGGGTAACGGCCTGGGCGATCGCCCAAATGCCATTTGCCAAACATGGCCGTGTCATAACCTGCTTGTTTCAGAACTTGAGGCAGTGTTATTTCCCAAGGGTGAATTCCTTGCGGCAGGCCTGCAGGTACAGACTGAAGCGCGCCAGTGCGGATGGGGTGTCGACCCGTCATCAGTGCAGACCGCGTGGGGACGCAGTCGCTTTCGACATTGAAGTTAAGGCACTTGAGACCTTCATCGGCCAGCGAGTCGATGCGTGGCGTGGGTGCGCCGCGCAGGGCCCCGCCACCGTAGCAACCTAGCTCGCCCCAGCCTAAGTTGTCGGCCAATACAAGGACGATGTTGGGCTGTCTTTCTGAGGATGACATCTTCATTCCATAGCGATCTTGCGATCCTTGATTAGTTTGGCCCACCGCTCTCGGTCTTGCGTCATGCGTTGTTGAAATGCGTCAGGCGTCATGGCCACAGTTTCCATGGCAAGACCAAAGAGTTGTTGCTTTAGCGCAGCGTCATTCAAAGACTCATCGACAGCACGACGCAGTTGTGAAATGACGGGTGCTGCTGTTCCTTCCACCGCAAAAAGCGCTGACCACTGAGGAACATCAATGTCTCCCGCGCCACTTTCACTCAGGGTGGGGGTATCTGGCAAGATGGCAGAGCGGCGCTTGGTGCTCACTGCCAAGGCCACTAATTTGCCCGATTTAATGTGGGGCAAAACAGCCGCTGCACCCAGAACGGCCACGTTAACTTGGCCCGAAATCACATCATTCACAGCTTGGCCGCCCCCTTTGTAGGGAATGTGAAGCAGGTTGATGCCTAAGTTTTGCGCAAACAACTCACCCACCAAGTGCTGAATAGAGCCTTGCCCCGAGCTGGCATAAGACACTTGATCTGGCTTACCTTTGGCGCGGGCTTGCAGGTCTTGAATGGTTTTTAAGCCTGAGGAAGGTGACGTGACCACCACGATGGGTTGAAACGTCAGAACAGACACTGGCGTGAATGTTTTGGTCAGGTCCCAAGGCATGGTTCTGAACAGCGGCAACAAAGACACCGAATCTGAGGCCACCAAAAAAGTGTGTTGATCTTTTGCTGTGCGGAGTGTTGTTTCAACGCCTAAAGAACCATTGGCACCTGGCTTGTTGTCCACCAAAACGGCTTGCCCCAGTCGCTTTCTGACACTTTCGCCTACCAATCTGGCCACCACATCATTGGAGCCACCGGCTGGAAATGGAACTACCAAGCTGATGGACTTGCTGGGCCAGTCTTGTGCCAAAGCTCCTTGGGCCGCAAGTGCAACACCAACTGCTGTTGCAAGCAAAATTCTATTGAGTTGTCTTTTTGATAGAGCAGGCATGGTTCACACTATTTATTAATGACAGATTTATTTTAGGGGGAGTACATCAGCAAATTATCAAAAATTAATGCGGTAACATAAGAATAAACTGAACTCACTGAGTATTTACATGCTTAATCCTCGTCTAGATCAATTGCGGGTTAAACAATTGCGATTTTTGAGCCTGTTGGCAACGCAGGGTTCCTTATCGGCCACTGCAGAGCAGCTCTCGATGACTCAGTCGGCAGCCAGCATGATGCTCAAAGAGATTGAGTCTTTGTTTGACGTCAAACTTTTTAGAAGACAGGGGCGCGGCATGGCTCTCACCAATGAAGGCACGGCGCTGATGCCACGGTGGCAGACTGTGCTGGGTGAAGTTGGCGCAATGGGGTCAACATTGCAGGGCGCTGTTCAACGCGTTGTTCGCATAGGCGCATTTCCTCACACAGCTGCCACAGTCCTGCCAGAAATCGTCAAAAAATTAATCAGTGGCAAAACAGTTTGGCGTCCTCGCATTGTTGATGGAAGGGCCGATTATTTGTTGCAAATGCTGCTTCAAGGTGAAATTGATATTTTGATTGGTCGATTACCTAGCCATGTCGTCGATGCGCCTTACTTTGAAGATCTGTCGCAACGATTACTTTACGAGGCCCCCTTGTCAGTAGTCTCATCCAGCAAGCATCCTTTGGCCTCAAAGAAAAAACTTGATTTTGCAGAACTGGCAAAATGGCAATGGATACTGCCTGACATGCAATCAACTACCCGAGTCGGTTTGATGGAAGCTTTTTTGAGAAGAGGCATGACCCCCCCCATACCGGCAGTTGAATCACCATCATTTTTCTACAGCTTATCTGTCGTCGCTCAGACAGATCTCTTAACCTGTTGCGCGCAATCGGCAGCACTTCAAAGTAGTCATGCAACTTCAGTCCTTCCAGTGATTGTTAGCCACGAACCTTTGCACGTTTCAATGGTTTGGCGAAAGTCTTCAGTCGAGGCTCAACGTGTTGCAGAGTTCCTTCTCTAAATGTCGTGCTTTGGTTTTATAGGGGTTTTTATGGAGCCCAATAAACGAAAATCCATTTAAGAAATATTTTCCTCATAAAGATCAACGACAGCGAAATGCAATTCCCATGCTTGCCATCCCCTGAACAAGTTGTCTAAATTACCTTTAAAAATAATTGAAAGAACGCTATGACTTTTAAACCGGTTTCAAAATCAGACGGGTATGTAGCCTTCCTCATGGTTGGCAAGAGCGCCATTTGATGGGTTGCGGCCAGGCGATTGAATGGCGTTAATTGTTTTCTGGGCCTTGCCAATTCGGCGCAGTGACACTTAATTTAGTTGAGTCATCTTTGCAAGTTTAGATCAGTCATAAAAGCTTTTGGACTCATGGACAACGAGTTCAGACCGCATGAGTCGATGTGACTCCGATGCAGTTCATGCCTAGGAAATTTTTTAAGGAAATCTCTAGTTTTAAATTGTCCCCTTGACAGAGGAGTTTACGTCCTTACTAAGGGTAAAGCCTCAATACCAAACAGAAGAAAAATGTTTAGCATTAACTCTTGTATTTGTTTATAAATCATAACCAAGAGGCCCTTATGTTAAAGATGACCCCACGTCGTGCAGTGTTGGCTTTTATGAGTTTTGCCGCCTTTACTGGCGCAGCACTTGCTCAAAACGTCACACTGAGATTTCACCAAATGCTGCCAGCGCAGGCCACAATTCCAGCCAAGGCTATCGTGCCATGGGCCAAAAAAGTTGAAGCTGAATCGGGCGGCCGAATCAAAGTGCAGATTTTCAACACCATGCAATTGGGAGGCACACCCCCTCAATTGTTTGACCAAGCCAAGGACGGTGTGGTCGACCTTACTTGGACGGTCTTGGGGTACACGCCTGGACGCTTTCCAAAGACTGAAGTTTTTGAAGTCCCATTTTTAACCACCACAGGCGAGGCTTCTTCCAAGGCATTGTGGGAGTACGTGCAGAAAAATGCACAGGACGAGTTCAAGGATGTGAAACTGATCGCTGTTCACACCCACGGCCCAGGTCTTTTTCACACCAAAACGCCAGTCACGGGGCTCGAAAGCCTGCAAGGCATGAAAATCCGTGGCGGCTCCCGCATCATTAACAACATGCTGACCAAATTGGGTGCCACACCTGTAGGCATGCCCGTTCCAGCTGTTACAGAGGCTCTGTCCAAAGGCGTGATTCAAGGGACGACAATCCCATGGGAAGTCGGTCCATCTTTAAAGGTCCACGAGTTAGTCAAAAACCACACCACCTTCTTTGGTCCGAATGGCTTGTACAACTCAACTTTTGCAGTGTCGATGAACAAAGCCTCTTATGACAAGCTACCAGCCGACTTGAAGCAAATCATCGACAAAAATTCCGGACTGGAGACTGCTGCCGCCTTTGGCCGCGCCATGGATGAAGGCGATAAGGCTGGCCGTGCGATTGCAGAAAAAGCAGGCAATAACATCGTTGCATTGGACATGGCTGAAACTCTGCGCTGGCGCCGTACTGCCAGCGTCGTGGCTGATGACTGGATCAAGGAAGTTGGTGCCAAAGGCATTGATGGCAACAAATTGTTGTCTGAAGCGCGCGAACTGATTGCGAAGCACAGCAAGTAACTTCAAGCCGCTAATAAGAGGCTTACAACACACCCGCCGCTGGTCGGCGGGTTTTTTCTATCTACGTTGGCTTGGGCTGCACAGATTAGGGAGTCATTGTTCATGATGGCAAGTATTCATCGAATGGCACGCTGGAGCGCTTTGTTGGGCGGCGCGCTACTCACGCTGCTAACGCTGTTGGTAGTTCTAAGCGTCATTGGAAGAAGTCTTAGTGGTATGGGCCTTGGGCCTGTGCCAGGAGACTACGAATTGGTAGAGGTAGGCGTAGGTATTGCCATTTTCTTTTTCATGCCTTGGTGCTATTTGCAGGGTGGGCACGCTACTGTCGACTTGCTGTATTCATTCATGTCTAACGGTTTGCAGCGCTTTATTCGCCTGCTCAGCGATGTGCTGATGTTGGCTGTTTGGCTCCTCTTGACCTGGCGTTTATGGGAAGGATTGATGGACAAACTGACCAACCAAGAGACCACCTTCATTCTTCAGATTCCACTTTGGTGGGGTTTTGCGGTTTGCATGATTGGCGCAATTTTGGGTTGTATCACTTACTTTGGACATATTTTGATGCAGCTGGGATTGGTGCAGGACGATGAAAGTCTGCACGCTTCTGGACCCATTGGCCACTGAACTTAGTAAAAATATTCATGAACTCTATAGAACTCGCACTTTGGTCCTTTCCAGTATTGTTGATATTGATCTTTGTCCGAATTCCGATCGGCTTGTCGATGATGCTCTGCGGATTGGGCGGCGCATACTTTATCTTTGGCAGTTTTACACCCATCATCAATCAGCTCAAACAAGTCACTTACAGCACTTTCTCCAATTACTCTCTGTCGGTCATTCCCTTGTTTTTGCTAATGGGACAGTTTGCTGCATTGGGTGGGTTGTCAAAGGCTTTGTTCAAGGCTGCAGAGGTTTGGATTGGTCACCTCAAGGGAGGCGTTGCCATGGCTGCTATTGGTGCATGTGCTGGCTTCGGATCCATTTGCGGCTCTTCTTTAGCTACGGCAGCCACCATGGGCCAAGTGGCTCTGCCCGAACTAAAACGGGCTGGTTATGCTGGCGGTATTTCAACAGCTTGTCTCGCTGCAGGTGGCACACTGGGCATCTTGATTCCACCATCAGTGGTTCTGGTCATTTATGCCATTCTGACTGAACAAAATATTGCCAAGCTGTTTCTGGCTGCATTCGTTCCTGGAATTCTTGCCGCAGTGGGTTATGTGATTGTGATCGCAATTTACGCACGCTTGCGTCCACACGAAATGGGCTCTCTACCTCCCGCTCCCATGAAGGAACGCTGGCAGGCTACTGTTCGTGTTTGGCCTGTTTTGGTAATTTTCTTGCTGGTGGTCGGTGGAATTTATGGCGGCCTATTCACACCCACAGAAGGTGCAGCTGTTGGTGCATTTGGTACTGGTATCGCAGCATGGCTTAACGGCGGTTTGAACCGGCAGACTTTAAGTAGCGCTTTGCTGGGAACCGCTGTGGCGACAGCCATGATTTTCATGATCGTTTTGGGTGCGAGTGTGTACAACACCTTTTTGGCTTTGTCGCAATTACCCCAAGAGGCTGCTGCTGCAGTGGCGTCCTGGGGCGTTAGCCCTCTGCTGGTGATGACTGCTATTTTGGTTCTTTATGTCATCTTAGGGTGCTTCATGGATTCGCTATCGATGATTTTGCTGACCATCCCTGTTTTCTTTCCCATTGTGTCGGGATTAGATTTTGGATTACCACCCGATGAGCTGGCCATTTGGTTTGGCATTCTGGTGCTGATCGTCGTAGAGGTTGGTTTGATCACGCCACCCGTTGGGATGAACTTGTTTGTGATCAATTCGCTTGCCAGAGATACACCCATCACGCAAACTTACCGAGCCATCATGCCCTTTGTGTTCAGCGATCTCTTGCGCACTGCACTGCTTGTGGCCTTCCCTTCAATTACGCTTTTTGTTTTGAGATTTTGAAAACAAACCGAGGAAGAGGAAGCGTTTTCTTATTAAAGTTTGACAATGAAAAAAGCCACTGACTTTAAAAATCAGTGGCTTTTAAAGTGGTGGGCCCACCAGGACTTGAACCTGGGACCAAAGGATTATGAGCAGCTTTAAGAAATAAAACCTCAATTAAATCAATAGGTTACAAGGGGTCTACAGAGGTGTGGAAGCAAATGTGGAAGCAACTTAATTTTGTGCTCAGTTAGCCTCACATGTTTAAAATCAGGTAATCGTGGCACTTACGAAGCTAGGCTCAAGGCATGCCGATGCGGACCTGTAGCGCTCGTAAGCCGCTCGATGTGCTCCGCGTGTTGACTGTTGCGGTTCGATCCATCGCTCTATAGCGTTAAAGCGCCGACTAGCTTCTACCAAATCAGCCACCTGCCCAGTGGCCACAGAAAGTATTGCAGCCAAGCCCTGAGAAGTAAGTTCATGGTCAACGAATGGTGCAATTGGTACCCCCAAAACATCAGCTTTGATCTGTCCCTGTCCGTCTTCAAATGGTTGGAGACAGATGGGTTAATTTCTTAAAGGAGAGATTGGCTCAATGGTTTTAAAGTTTAAACGGTTTCCCATCTGTGTTGTAGTCTTCTGCTTTGGATTGTTTGCTCTTTGATCCTTCTCCTCTCTTCAAGTATCGCCAAAGTACACATCGGCTGGGGTTACATTGCTCAGGCTTTCGTGATACCGCTGGTGGTTGTAGTACGCCACAAACTCCCCCACCGATTGTTCTAGCTCTCCTGGCAGGTAGTAGTGCTCTAGCAAGACGCAGTTCTTTAGGGTCTGGTGCCATCTCTCAATCTTGCCCTGTGTTGTCAACGTTTTGTAGGAACTTTGAAATGGCGCTGAAACAAACTGCAAACCTGACTTCGCATCCAAATATGACGAGAATCATTGTCAGTACTTTTGTGCCAAACCATTCGCACCTCATAAACTGGTGCATCGGTGATGTCCCAAATTCGAAGGTCTTGGCGCAACTGCAACTCACGCACAAACATCTCCGGAATGATGGCAATCAAATCGGTTTGCCGCGCAATATCGGGCATGGCACTAAAGTGTCTTGATCGCAAAAAAATTCGCTCTTCCAACTTCATTTTTGTCAGCATTTTTTCTACACTGCCGTGAAAAGTTGCAGTGGGTGACGCTACTGCAAAGCCAGATTGCCGCAACTGTTCTAAAGTCAAGGTTTTACCCAGTCTGCCACTCAAGGGCTTCCAATTCAATGAAGTTAATGCCATATACCGTTCATTGAATAGCAACTCTGAACGGATACCGCGATGTTCTGGCGCCAAGATGCCCAAAGCCAAATCAATCTCCCGAGACTCAAGTGCCGCAGTGACCTGGGCTGCGTTGACGGAGATATTAGACAAGCGGGCATGAGGCGCATCAGCGCGCAACGCAGCAGCCAGTCTTGGCAGAAACATCATTTCGCCCAGATCGGACAAAGATATTTTCCAATGTACCTCAGCGCTTACAGGCTCAAACTCTTGTCGGCCTATCAACATAGACTCCATGGCCAGCAATTGTTCATGTACATCTGTTGCCAACTGCTCGCACAATCTTGTGGGTGTTAGTCCAGTAGGTGACCGAACAAACAACTCATCCTCAAAATAGTCACGCAAACGAGCTAAGGCATTGCTTGTGGCGGGTTGAGACAAAGCCAAGGACTTACCCGCTAAAGTGACCGAACCTGTTCTGTGAATGGCCACCATCACTCGCAAAAGGTTGAGATCAAGTTGTCGAAAATTCATAACAATTGCCTCCTCAGGGTTAAGCCCTATTATTCATGAAATCAATGCGAATCATTTGATTTATCTATTTGCCGAATATGGAAAACTGGCCTAAATTGCTTTAAATTATAAATTCACATCTGAATTCGTTTAAAAAAGGCACACCCAAATGGCAGAACGTTCATTTCTTGCAGAAGTCGAAAAACTCAAGCTGGGTGCTGGGAAAGAATTCCACGGCGAAGGTATTTTGGCGGTGACCAAGGCTTTGCTGCAGTCCGGTGTTTCTTACGTCGCAGGCTACCAAGGCGCGCCCATTTCACATTTGATGGACGTTCTCACCGACGCTAACGATATTTTGTCTGATTTGGGCGTTCATTTTGAACACAGCGCCTCTGAAGCCACCGCCACCGCCACCTTGGCTGCCTCTGTGAACTACCCACTTCGTGGCGCCGTGACCTTTAAATCAACAGTCGGCACCAATGTGGCATCTGATGCTCTGGCCAATTTAGCTTCAGGGGGCGTGATTGGCGGCGCCATGCTCATTGTGGGCGAGGACTATGGTGAAGGCTCAAGCATCATGCAGGAGCGTTCACATGCTTTCGCCATGAAATCTCAAGTTTGGTTGCTAGACCCCAGGCCCAATTTACCCAGCATTGTGAATGCCGTGGAAAAAGGCTTTGAGTTGTCTGAGGCGAGCAATACACCTGTGATGTTGGAACTCCGAATTCGCGCTTGTCATGTGCATGGGCACTTTTCTACAAAAGACAATGTGCGCCCCGCCTTCACGTTGAAAGATGCCATTGAACATCCCAAACGAGATGTCAATCGGATAGTGCTACCACCCTCTAGCTACATGCATGAACAAGAAAAGATCAAAGATCGGTGGCCTGCTGCTGTCAAGTTCATCCAAGAACATCAGATCAATGAGTTTTTTTCAAGCTCAGCCAAAGACTTTGGCATTGTCTTGCAAGGCGGCATGTACAACGGTGTGCTCCGTGCACTGGAAGTATTGGGCTTGGCCGATGCCTTTGGTGAATCCAAAATTCCGCTTTATGTTTTGAATGTGACCTATCCGCTTGTGGACGATGAGTTCAAGACTTTCTGCACGGGCAAACGCGGGCTACTTATTGTGGAAGAAGGTCAACCGGACTTCATCGAACAAAATATCCACACCATCTTGCGCAAAGCTGATTTACAGACACGCGTTCATGGCAAAGAATTTCTTCCCATGGCGGGCGAGTACACGGGTGGCGTCATTTTGCAAGGCGTGAAAAGTTTTGTTGAACGTTATGCGCCTGAATTGCTAAGTGCGTCATCAAATTCAGTGCCAGCAGTTCAAAGTACGGCCCTGATGATCAAGGCTGTTGCAGATGCCACAGCGCAAGTTCTACCGCGCCCTCCTTCTTTCTGTACAGGTTGCCCGGAACGTCCCATCTTCACCGCCATCAAACTCTTAGAAAAAGAACTCGGGCCCCGACACATCAGTTGCGACATTGGTTGTCACCTCTTTTCTATTTTGCCGCCCTTCAACATCGGTGCTACCACCATGGGCTACGGATTGGGCTGGGCTGGTGCCTCCGCCTTCAATACACCAAAAACAGAGCACCGCACCATGGCCATCATGGGCGATGGCGGCTTTTGGCATAACGGACTGACCAGTGGCGTAGGCAATGCGGTTTTCAATCAAACCGACAATGTTTTATTGGTGGTTGACAATGGCTATTCAGCAGCAACAGGCGGCCAAGACGTTTTATCTTCCAAAGCCATCAATCCGATTCGAAGCACCAACAACACGATTGAAAAGGCTGTCAAAGGTGTTGGGGTGGACTGGGTCAAAACTGTCACGCACACCTATAACCTGGATCAAATGCGAGGCGCACTTCGTGATGCCTTGACCACTCAAACCAAAGGCCCCAAGGTGGTCGTGGCGCAAAGTGAATGCATGCTCAACCGCCAGCGCAGAGTGAAGCCGCAAATTAAGCAACGTATCAAACAAGGCGAGCGTGTCGTTCGTGAAAAGTTTGGCGTTGACCCAGACACTTGCACCGGTGACCACTCCTGCATTCGCTTGTCGGGCTGCCCTTCTTTGAGCATCAATACCAATCCAGATTCCTTGCGAACGGATCCCGTTGTAGCGGTGGCCGACAGCTGCGTGGGCTGCGGTTTATGCGGAGAAGTGGCCCATGCGGCCGTTTTGTGCCCCTCTTTTTACCGAGCTGAAATTATCAACAATCCCAGCGGATGGGACAGGTTCAAAGTAAAAATTCGCAACTGGGTCATTGGCCGATTACAAAATCGAATTGAGCGCAGGCTTGAGGGCATTTCGGCTGCGGTCTGAATGAAACCAATGACCACGACAAAACCCCAATCCCGCGCCATCACCATTGCCATTTTGGCAATGGGTGGTGAAGGCGGTGGCGTGCTCGCAGACTGGCTGGTGGATTTAGCGGAACACAATGGTTTTGTGGCTCAAACCACTTCAGTTCCCGGCGTCGCGCAACGAACCGGTGCCACTGTTTATTACCTTGAAATGTTTGACAAGGCCAGCATTCCTGAAGGAAGGCAACCGGTTTTCGCGCTCAGCCCCTTTCCTGGTCATGTCGATATCGTGCTGGCCTCTGAGTTGATGGAAGCGGGCCGCGCACTTCAGCGCGGCTTGGTGAACCCACAGCGAACTACCTTGATTACTTCTTCTCACCGTGTGTATGCAATGACAGAGCGCATTGCCATGGGGGATGGGCGAATGGACTCTGACAAGTTACTAGCCGGCGCCAAAGCCGCTGCAAAGCAATTCATTGCTGCCGATTTTTCGGCGATATCAGAAAATTTTGGAAGCTTGATTGGACCTGCTTTGTATGGCGCATTGGCAGCGTCTGGCCAACTGCCCTTCGCCCGCGAACAATTTGAAGAAACCATTCAACGCGGTAGGATTGGGGTGGCCTCTAGCCTTCAGGCATTTGCAGCCGCTTATGAAGAAGCGGGACGTCAATTGAGGACGGGAATACTTGCCCCATTGCCTCAATCTGAAGCAATCTCTCAAACAAAGCTGCCAGAGGTAGGCCCACGACTTCAAGACATGGCGAGTAGAATTCGCAATGAATTCCGACCCGCCGCTCATGCCAAGCTTTTGGCTGGCATTGCCCGCTTAACTGACTATCAAAGTGAGCCTTACGCCACACTTTATTTGGACAGATTGGCGTCATTGAACCAAATGGCCCCTGCCAACGATTTAGGCGACGATATCGTGAACGAATCAGCCAGGCACTTGGCATTGTGGATGAGTTATGAGGACACGGTTCGCGTGGCTGATTTGAAAATTCGTCGCTCTAGATTTGAAAGAGTGCGTCTTGAAGTTAAACAAAATGAAGCACAACAGTTAGACATTAACGAATTTTTACATCCTCGCTTAGAAGAAATTGCAGATACACTTCCAACCGCTTTAGGAAGATGGCTGCTCCAGACGACATGGGCACGGCAACTGCTAGGACGTTTCACAAAACAGGGCCGGATTGTCAAAACCACTTCCCTCAGGGGTTATTTGTTGTTATACGCTGTTGCCTCGCTGCGGTCCACAAGACCTTTCTCTTTGCGTTATTCAATTGAACAAGAGCGTATCAGCGCTTGGCTGAGCTCAATTACAGGACTGCTGAAAGTTAACGAAAAGCTTGCCTTGCAAGTGATTCGAGCGCAGCAGTTGGTCAAAGGCTACGGCGACACTCACAGTCGGGGCTGGCGTAATTTCCAGCGCTTGATGAAAGCACTGCCACAATTTCAACATGAGCCTGATGCTGCAAACAAGTTGCAACAACTTCAAAAAATTGCCTTGAGCGACGACTCAGAACAAGCACTGTTGACAAGCTTGAAGGCTCAAGGTTTACTGCAACCTAGCCGATGCTGAATTTAGGCACAAGCCCATTTGACTTAAATCTTAAATTACGAAACACTCGCAATGAAAAAAACTCATCAAATCAGCATTGCTACTTGCTCTTGAAGCCTCTAGCGGACAACTGTATTTGCGCAGGATGTCACTCTTCTTTTGGGTAGCGCCTTTGCTGAAAACTGCATTACAAGCTTCGAGATGTTAATGGTGTTGCTTGGGGTGAATCTATGAGATGAATACTTGTTTATATTTTTGGCTTTCCTGTTTATTCAATTCACAAATTGCTCAGAGCCCACAATGCCCAGCTTGTTCAGGCCCATGCGCTGGGCGCTGGCCATGACCAAGACAACAGACTCGTACTTGGCTTTGGCATGCGAGCGAATGTGCAATTCGGGTTGCGGTTGAGTGGCTGCCGCCTCTGTGAGTTTGAGCTCCAGATCGGCTCGACCCGCTAAAGGACGGCCATTCCAATTGATCACGCTGTTAGCGTCCACATCAATCTTGATGACCACGGGGTCTATCTTTTTAGTGGGCGGTGTAGAGACCGGCATGTCCAAATTCACAGAGTGAAGTTGCGCCGGAATGGTGATGATCAACATGATCAAGAGCACCAGCATCACGTCAATCAGGGGCGTGGTGTTGATCTCCATCATCACCTCGGGCTCGTCACTCGAGCTAGAGCCTACATTCATGGCCATGGTCTTGTTCCTTTATTGCGGCTCAGTGATGAAACCGACCTTGGTGATGCCAGCGCGTTGCACCGCATACATCACCCGGCCCACCGACTCAAAGTCGCTCTTGCCATCTCCCCGAATTTGAACTTCGGGCTGCGGCTTCATGACGGAAAACTTCTTCATGCGCTGCAGCAAGTCGTCTGAGTTTTTAATGGGCGTGTCGTACAAGAAGATCTTGCCCTTCACATCCACCGAGATGATCACGGTCTCTGGCTTGGTCTCTCGCACCAAGTTTTTCTCTTTGGGCAAGTCCACCTTGATGGATGTGGTGACCACAGGAATGGTGATCAAGAAGATGATCAAGAGCACCAACATCACGTCCACCAAGGGCGTGGTGTTGATCTCGCTCATGATCTCATCGTCTTTTTCTGAACCGATGTTCATTGACATGATGGGCCTCTCGGTAAATTGAGATGTGTCGAGTCAGTCAAATGAATTACTTGTTGCTAGAGGCCAGCAACACAGAATGCAAGTCAGAACCAAACGCGTTCACATCTTCCATGATGGCCTTGTTACGGCGCACCAACCAGTTGTAACCGAGCACCGCAGGCACGGCCACTGCCAAACCAATGGCCGTCATGATCAAAGACTCGCCCACGGGGCCGGCTACTTTGTCGATCGACGCTTGGCCGGACATACCGATTTTGACCAGCGCGTTGTAGATGCCCCAAACCGTGCCAAACAAACCTACGAAAGGTGAAGTAGAGCCCACCGTGGCAAGCACAGCCAAGCCGTCTTGCATGCGGCTTTGCACGTTGCCAATGGCGCGCTGAATGCTTTGGCTGCTCCAGGTATTGAAATCAACGGCGCCCAAAAGTCCGGTGTGTTTGTTGGCACTCTCCAGACCTTTTTCTGCAATGAACCGGAAAGGACTGTCCTCTGCCAAGCCGTCTGCGCCTTGGCGCAAAGAAGCCGCAGACCAGAACGAGTCTTGGGCGGCCTTGGCAAACTTGGCGGCCTTTGATTGCTCAAAGAACTTGGTGATGATCACGTACCAAGAGCCCATGGACATGAGCACCAAGATGAGCAAAGTGCCCTTGGCCACGATATCGCCTTGGGCCCACAAGGCGCTGAGGCCGTAGGGGTTTTCTTCGTGCGCTGAAGGCGCGGCTGCAGGTGTTGCAACAGCTGCAGCAGGCGCAGCTGCAGGAGCTGCCGCCTCAGGTGCGGGGGCTGGGGCAGTAGCTGCTGGTGCTGCAGGCGCTGCTTCTTTGGGCTTGGCCGCAAAGCTGGTGCTGGCCAAAGACAGGCCGGCTACCAAGCCAATGGCCAGGGCGAGAGTTTTGAGTTGCTTGATCATGGGAGGACTCCTCTGAAACGGATTCAATTAAATTTAAAAATGTTCAACAAATGGGTTGGGCTTGGAAAGGTGCTTATTCCAAACGCCATGTGTATTTCATGCTCGCCCAGCTTTGCTGAGGCTTGCCGTCTACCGTGGCGGGTTTGAACTGGCACTTGGACAAGCCAGCCCTGGCCGCTTCGTCCAAACGCCTAAAGCCCGAAGACTTCTCAATGGCCGACTCCATGACTTTGCCGTCAACGCCCACCAAGAACTTCAGCTGCACAGTGCCTTCTTCCTCCAAGCGCTTGGAGGCGCTGGGGTACTCGGGCTTTTCGCAACTGGAAGCACTGATCACTGCTGCGGTTTGCACGGGAGGTGCAGGTGGTGCAGGGGGCGCTGGCGGCGCCGACATTTGCACTGGCAAAGGCGAGGGCGGCGCCACAGGCTGGGGCGTGTTGGACACAGCCGCAATGGCGTTCACGGGGGGCGGCGTTGCCACAGCCACTTCCACCGGCGGCACATAGGCGGGCGGGGGGGGCGGCAAATTCTTAGGGGGCGGAGGTGGGGGCGGCGGAGGCGGAATGTCCGGCTTGGTTTCTTCCAAAAGAACGGCTTCCACCGGTCCTTTGATGACCTTCACAAACTTGCGTGCAAGTCCGGAATTGATGGCCCAAAATAGCAGCCCATGCAACACAACCACCACAGTCAACCCGATCAGATGCTTTCGGGGTGTTCGCTGCCGGCTGGCGTAATCAATCATATAACAAGTGCTCCTCTTTCGATTTTTCGCCAGCGCTACTGAGGCAAGTAGCCACTGGACTTAATGATCCTGGTCCAGGCGGCCACTGATCGATCACGACGTACCGCCAATTCTTCTGCAGACTCATGCAGCGGTGTCATCGACAGCTTAGTCAGGCCCTCGCGCATCTTCGGGTTATCTAGCGTGGCGCGCAACGCCTGATTGAGCTTAGCTACCGTAGGAGCCGGCGTACCGCTGCGCGTAAACAGCGCCAAATAGGTGCTGTGTTCGAGGCCAGCCAAGCCCAATTCACCAAATGTCGGCACCTCGGGTAGCAGTGGCATGCGCCTAGCGCCGGTCACGCCTAGCATGCGCACGCGTCCAGCTTGGTGGTGCGCGAAAAGTTCACCCGCAGTGGCCAGTCCCGCCGGGATCTGGCCAGCAATCAGGTCTTGGATCAGCGGCATACCACCGCGATAGGGAACCGGGCGAAGCGAATTGCCCAGTAACTTGGACAGTAGCGCAACGATGAACTCTGGCGCGCTGCCAGGCGCCGGTATGCCAGCCACGTCGTCATTGGGATGAGCACGCAACCAGGCCGCGTAATCTCCCAACGTCTTGACGCCCTTGTGTGGGTGCACGGCAAATGCCGTTTCGCCCAGTGCTACCGTGCCGACAGCCAGAAAATCGCGCGCCGGGTCATAACCTGGCTTGGCGATCGTCATCGGAACCACACTCAGCATGTGGTCGCTGGCGAGGATCAGCGTGCGACCGTCAGGGTTGGACTGCATAAAAACGCTGGCAGCCACGACACCTCCGGCGCCAGGCCGGTTATCAACTATCACAGGAGCGCCGAATTGATCCTTGAGCTGCTCAGCGAGCAGTCTGGCCACATAGTCAGCGCCGCCGCCTGGCGGAAATCCGACAATGATACGCAGCGAATCACCCTGTGCACGTGCCGACGGTAGGGCCAGCAACGACAAAGCCGCCAAGCAACGTCGACGACCCCATGAAGCCCCCTGGATTAATTTTGACATGCCGTCCAATCTCCTACTTACCCAGCAGCAGCACGCGCTGCATGCGTGCGTCATACGGAAGGGCTCGACAAGGGAAGCGATCTTGGAATGAACAAGTCATAGCATTCTTGTGTCTAAATACTTTTACCGGACAACCAGAGTACCTCGGGCAATTTGGTCGCGCTCGAGTGATTCGAACAGAGCCTGAAAATTGCCATTGCCAAAGCCATCATCACCTTTGCGTTGAATAAATTCAAAAAATACAGGGCCTAAAGCAGGCTGTGTGAATATCTGCAACAGCAATCGTTTCTCGCCAGCTTGGGTGGCGCCATCCAGGAGAATTCCACGTGACTGCAATTCAGATATTGGCTCTCCATGGCCAGGCAAGCGCTGATCCAATGCGTCGTAGTAATACTGATTGGGCGGCGTCATCAGTTTGATGCCTGCCATCTGCATTTTATCGACTGCATCGAAGATATCGTCACACAGCAGGGCTACATGTTGAATGCCCTCGCCATTAAATTGCATCAAAAATTCCTCAATCTGGCCGGAACCTTTGCCTGATTCTTCGTTAAGCGGAATACGAATGAGACCATCTGGCGCAGACATAGCCCGACTCGTTAGGCCCGTGTATTCACCCTTGATATCAAAGTAACGAATCTCGCGAAAATTGAATAATTTTTCGTAGAACCTAGCCCAAAAAGACATGCGTCCACGATAAACATTGTGAGTAAGGTGGTCGATCATCCTAAATCCATGACCGACAGGATGACGTGAAGCATCTGGCAGAAAATCAAAGTCAATATCGTAGATACTTTTGCCATCTTCAAAGCGGTCTATCAAGTAAAGAGGTGCGCCTCCAATGCCCCTAATCGCTGGAAGACGTAACTCCATCGGACCGGTAGGAATATCCACTGGTTGCGCACCAAGTTCAAGTGCCCGGTTATAAGCCTTGTGAGCGTCTTTTACGCGAAAGGCCATACCGCATACCGACGGACCATGTTCAGCTGCAAAATAGGCCGCTAGGCTCTTGGGTTCGCGATTAATAATGAAGTTAATATCACCTTGACGATACAAAAGTACATCCTTACTTCTGTGACGCGCAACTAAGGAAAACCCCATTATTTCGAACAAGGGTTTTAATACATTTGGGGTCGGTGAGGCGAATTCAATGAACTCAAAGCCCATGAGCCCCATGGGATTGTCAAACAAATCAGACATTTAAATCTTCGCAACAAATTCAAAAGGTAAAGGCCAATCCAACCAACACTGAAGGGCGTTTTTTGAGAAATAACATTTTTCGCCCTGCTGGGGTTACTTTGGCACATAGCAACGTTTTTTCTTATGCGCTTCGCCTGCTTCGTTATGTGATTGTTCAATTAACTATAGAATTTCACCTTACTCCAAAAAAATAGTAAAAAACACAATTTGAAAGTACAAAAAACTGATCGCAGTATGATGAAATACCACATAGATTTTTGTGATTAAGATTTTTGAGCGTCCTGCACTAAGAGCCGCGAAATAACCTCTCATCAATCGACATTTTCAAGTTCACTGATAAGGTTAGGCTTTGCATCATGTCAACAACATTCCCAGAAAATTCATGGCTTTTAGATCGCGATGAATTATTGGCTCTTTATAAGCCTGATGTTGAGCAGCCCTTTCCGCCAAATTGCGGTATTCGGGTTTTGTCAAATAATCCCAGTATCGGTGGGTACCGTGAGTTCGTTCTGCTAGAAGAAGGTCTTGCAGTCATCTCCAGTGACGTGCAGTACAGTGAACAGGTCAAAATTGAACACCCCGATCGCCCAATCGTAAAATTCCACTTTAGATTGACAGGTGGTAGCAGCATCAATGTAGGCGGTGGCAACACCTTTTCACGCGTTGCCGATCAAGCTGGCGGTGCATTATTCATCCCCTCCGCCGTCAGCAAGAGCGAAGTCGCCTTTGCAGGAAAACATGAGCAATCTATCACCATTGCCTGCTCAGCGCAGTGGCTGATGCGACAAATTGGCGCAGAACTCGATTTGCTTCCTGATTCACTGGCGGCCTATGCTCGTGGAGAACAAAAAGAATTTTTTTACTTGCCTATTACAATGCGAACAGGCATTTCGCAAGCGGCGTTGGCACTACTTTCGTGCGAATTAAGTGGCCAAGCACGGCGTATGTTTTTTTTATCCAAGGCCATCGAGATTATGTCGCTTAGTATTGATGTACTCATGTCTGAACGGAATAAACCGGAGCATTTAGAGCATCGGATCTCAAAGTTAGATTACGAACAACTTCGCGAATTACGTCGTCGCATACAGACTGACTTTAGTGTCACATTAAAGGTCGGTGACCTAGCGGATCAAATCGGCATGAACGCTTCTCGTATGATGGTTTTATTTAAAAGGCTATTTGGCGAATCAGTTTTTGATTTTTCTCAGCGCTCACGGATGGAATTTGCCGCCAAACTGCTCGAAGCGACTGATCGGCCGATTACCGAAATCGCTTTTGATGTTGGCTATGATTACCCAAGCAACTTTACAACTGCCTTTAAGAGGCATTTTGGGGTTTCACCCAAAGCTGTCAGGCAAGTCTCCCCTCAAAAATGATTTTCAGGCGATCTGAAGCATGGGGTGCGCATAAGTCCTGCACGAAAGTGCAAAAGCCGAAAGTTTGATTGCCGCTTAGGCTAGAGTAATTGTTCTTCGATCTGAATAATAAAACTTTTTAACTCATTGAAAGAAAACCCTAAGAGAACCTATATGACGATATCTGCCGCAGATCAACCCACCAAAGCTGCCTTGCTCAGCTATAGCGCGCCAGCAATGCCTCTGGCGATGCTGGTGATGCAGATCATCGTTTACATACCGCCGCTCTATGCGATTGAAGCAGGAATCAGTATGGCTGCTGTTGGTGGTATCTTTTTTATCGCGCGCGGAATTGACGCCTTCATAGATGTTTGGATAGGCAATCTGTCTGACAGCACGCGGTCCCGATGGGGGCGACGTAAGCCCTGGATTGCCTTTGGCACACCTTTGCTTATCTTAATGACATGGCTTCTTTGCGCACCACCGCATGGCATCAATGCAACCTATCTTTTGATCGTCGCATTACTGTTTTATGTTGCACTGACAATAGTTCAGATTCCCTATTTATCTTGGGGAGCTGAACTTTCACGTGATTACAAGCAAAGAACACATATCAATGGAATACGTGAAGGTGCAGGTATGCTAGGCACCGTTCTCGCAACAATTCTCCCATTACTGGTGCTACAAAAGTCGAACCCCAGCCTGCGCGAAATTGCAATGGTTTTTGTAATTGCCGTAACTATTCTGCTACCTATCGGGGCATTACTTGCTTTACGCAACACACCTCAGGGTCACTTTTCTGATACGGGCAAACAATCACTGATACAAGCACTTAGCGGCCTGAAAAAAAATAAACCGCTTTTTCGCCTGTTAACCGGCGTACTCTTAATTTGGCTGGGAGGCAGTGTTTTCAACGCTATGATTATTTTCATCGTACAGCACACCTTGAAACTACAAAACCAGGCCATGCTCTGGTTTGTTTTCACACAATATGCTGTTGGTTTGCTATGTTTGCCGCTTGGCCTTAAATTGGCAAACCGCATTGGACGTCACAGATTTTTGGTTCTAGGTGCAGCCGGATTTATGCTGCCAATGCCGCTGTTCATGCTCGTTAGCCCAGGCTCACTTTCCGAGGCAATCACGCTATATGCTTTTCTTGGCATTTCTACCAGTGCGATTTGGGTAATGCCCCCCGCTCTGGTGTCAGATGCGATCGAGTATGGGCGCATGAAAGGCGCCAAGGATGACGCCGCGCTTTACATGGCCCTTTACCATTTTGTGCAAAAATTGGCGATGGCAGGCGGTGTCGGAATCGCTTTACCTCTTGCGGGCTTACTAGGATTTAGTCCAATAGGCCCAGCCAGTCCAGAAGGTTTGCATGCCCTGAATATGGTTGCACTGGTCTTACCTATGTTGATCGCCTTGCCTGGCATGTTACTGCTTTTCAATTATCCGCTTACCCGTGAAAAGCATGACATCGTGCGCCGCTGGCTAGAACGCCGATCTTCAACAAAGTTGACAAATTCACCGACATGACTATTTCCACTTCCATACCATTTTTGGCCATGACCTTGTTGCTGACCGGTTGCGCGTCAACACCCTTCCACCAGGTGAAGGCTGATTTCGCTCTATTGTTTTCATCTCAATATGTGGCACCCTTCAAAGCAGGGGATGCAGCCACATGGAGTGAAGTTTTTGCAGCCAATGCAGTCGCATTGCATGACCGCAGATCAGCCGATGTTGGTCGTGAGGCAATTACTGAGTTTGGCAAAATGGTCGCACAACATTTGAAGGTCGACCGCTTTGATATTCAGATTGAACAAGTACAGCAAAATGGTAATTGGGCCTTCACTCGTGGTAGTTTTAGCACCCGATTACTAATTCGAAGCGACGGAAAAGACAGCGGCCTAGGTGGAGAGGGTAAGTTTTTCATACTGTGGGAAAAACAATCAGATGGTCAGTGGAAGATTATCATTGACATGGGCAACAGAAAGTCTTAAGTTAAAGAGGCCAATCAAAATGGACATGCTTCGATTGAGCTTTATGTTAGCCATCATGTCGGCTTTGACTTGCATGGCTGAATCAAACGATGCTGCAACAGGCCAACAATTCAAGCCTGCCAATATCGAGCGTGGCCGGCATGCTTATGTCATGTGTGCGACCTGTCATGGCGAGCGAGGTGAAGGTATGCCCTCTATCGGCTCACCAGGCCTTGGAGGGCAGAAAATCGGATATATCGTAGGCCAACTGCGTGCCTACCGAAACGACCTCAGAGGAGTGCATCCAAGTGATGTACAGGGCGCACGCATGCGGATGCTTGCCAAATCGATCCCAGATGAGGCCCTCCTGACTGACCTGGCTTCTTATATTGGCCTGCTTAAAGCCAGCAGCGGCGATCGCTCAGTCAAAGGTAATTTGGTCGCAGGTAAAAAACTCTATGCTGCAAACTGTGTCAGTTGCCATGGCTTAAGTGCCGAAGGAAGGGACGATATTGGCGCACCAAGCCTGATCGGATTAGGCGATGCTTATACATTGACTCAGTTAGAGAATTTCCGCTCAAAAGTGCGCACAGGCCAGGGTGAAGTCAGCGCTGCAATGACGACTTCTGTCAGGAACTCATTGCAAGACCAAAACGCCATGCGAAATATGGTTGCCTATCTGTCCAGCCTCACACCGCCTTAGTAAGACCGTCTAAAGCCTGACTCACGACCTGATTGGCGCGATCCCACACTGCCTGTCTCCAGTGTTTGTCTTTAGGATGGTGCAATGCCAACAACCGCGAACGAATTTGTTGACCAAGGGGATCGGCTGGGTCACCAAAGTGCTCTAACCAGTGATCGGCAATCATCACTGGCAAACTGATCATGGGTGAGAAAGTGCCATATTCCAAGACAATGGAGGTCACCTCCGCTGAGGGCAGCGCGCGGATATAACCCTCAGTGGTGTGCCCCTTCACAAGATGTCCGTGCCCAGAAGCATCAGTTTTGGGATCACGGTGATTGGGCGCCAAAATCCACTCACCAAACCAGTCACGCGCACGAAGTAAATCATCGTCAGTATGCATCGTGACTGCTGTGCCATACGCATAGGGTCCTAGGCCAGTATGAAATTCGATGAGACATACTTTCTTTGCCTGCTGAGCATGCTCTTTGAGGATCGAAGTGAGGGTCAAATTGGCCCAAACTGGTTCATTACCACCGTATGAAAATCCATCTGAATGGCGGTATTGACCTCCCATAATGGCCTCAATATAGGCTGGCATGCCATGTTGACGAATATAGTTGGTCAAAAATTCGTTTGATGCGTCACGTATAGCACCCTCGTATTCTGGACAAGCCAGTGCCGCATGCACCCCCTCGTAAATTGGATTGTCTGGTAAGGGTTGACTGAAATCGAGAAAATTACGGCACAAATCGACGTTACCTTCAGTGTTGCGACGCAAATTTGCTGCACCATGACAATTAACAATATGAATCATCAAGACCGCTGTATCTGGTGGCAGTGCTTGCATTCTTCCGCTTTCAATCAAGCCCGTTTGACAAGCTGAGCCAGCAAATGCTTCTACGCCATGAACCCCGGAGATTAGTACCAGTAAATTACTGGCGTCGGACGGGCCAAAGCGCGCAACCTCGGACGACAATCCCCTAGCCCCATGCTCAGCAGATAAGGGATGCGTTAGGCTGTAGCTAACGACGCCTTCTCGATGACAAGCAGCGTTAAATTTGTCGCGGGCTGAAAAATAGGTTTCAGAAAAATAGTGTTGAACCGACATTCCAGAAAGGTCTTTCTCATGAAATTTTAACAAATCGTCCGAAGAATTCTAGAAAGATAAAGGAGTGGTTTCATCTGCGATTCTTTGTTGGAGCATTGAGAAATACACATTGGCGCAGTAGATAACAAAAAAATGATTACCCGGCAACTGGTTTAGCAAAGCCCAAAGCGGTAACTGCATAAATTCATGCCAATACTCTCAACTATCATGTTCTTGTTTAATACGCTGCTGGCGCAGACACACAGCATGACTAACTTATTGACTGATTACGATACACCAAGATGAATAACTCCGCGAATACGGGCATCATCAGTGGAGAAAACCATCTCTCCCTGGTCGACTTGGCGTTAAACAGTCGCAAGGCGGCCAGCAAGTTGGCCTCGCTTGGGGTAACTCAGGGCGAAAGGATTGCCCTGTTACTTCGCAATGACTTCTGTTTTTTTGAGGCTACGCAAGGGGCTGCTTTACTTGGGGCATCCACTGTGCCTCTGAATTGGCATCTTACGCCAGATGAAATCGCATATATATTACGCGACTGCAATGCTCGTGTACTCATTGTCCATTTGGATTTATTCCCGCCAGCCGTACAGGCAATTACCCAGGCGATAGGTTTGAATGTTATTGTCGCAAAGACACCCAAGGCCATCCTTGATGCATACCGAATCAATACCCAATTTGATATGCCATCAGGATTTCCTGAATGGCAGAGTGCCATTACAGATTCAACACCATGGGAAACTGCGCCAGTTCCTATCATTGGACCGATGTTTTATACATCTGGTACGACAGGAACCCCAAAAGGAGTGCAACGCTCAGGTAACGTTCCAACTGATGTAGCGATTGCCGCACAAAAACGCACTCTTTCTGCATATGGACTCGACCTAAAGCCTGAATCTCCAGCGCCTCGATCGATCATGACAGGGCCCCTTTACCATTCAGCACCGAACGCTTATGGCATGAACGTGATACGTAGCGGCGGCTTGCTCGTTTTACAAGCGCGGTTTGATGCCGCAGATTGCCTCAAACTCATTGAACAGTACAGCATTACACATCTTCACATGGTGCCTACCATGTTTGTCCGTCTACTGGCCTTGCCAAAGAGGGTCCGTCAACAATATAAATTGTCCAGCCTTCGTTGCGTTGTTCACGGTTCTGCACCATGTGCACCTGAAATCAAAAAACAAATGATTGATTGGTGGGGACCTGTGATCTGCGAATACTACGCAATGACAGAAACTGGCATTATTTCTAACAGCAATAGTGCACAGTGGCTTGCGTATCCCGGGACTGTTGGCCGTGCTGCACTTGGAATCGAGATTCGAATTCATGACGACGCAGACAATCAATTACCAGCGGGTGTTCCTGGTGAAATCAGTATTCGCAGTGCGACCACTAATCTGGTTTCCTATCACCGAGCTGAAGCTAAAACCAGTTCACTGCGCCGCAATGGTTTTTTATATACCGGAGATATCGGCTACCTCAACACAGAAGGCTTCTTGTTTATAAGTGACCGAAAAACTGACATGATTATTTCCGGCGGGGTCAATATCTATCCAGCCGAAATTGAAGCAGTCATATTGCAACTTAGCGGAATAAAGGATGTGGCTGTGTTCGGTATGCCAGATGTTGAGATGGGAGAATGCGTCGTTGCGGTTATTGAACGTGAAGATGAAAATTTGACAGATTCAGACATCTTGATTTTTTTGAGAACTCGACTAGCTAGCTACAAACTACCACGCAAGATTATTTTTTCGATGCCAATTTTGCGTGAAGACAGCGGGAAAATTAAGAAACGTCTCTTACGCGATAATCTATTGGCCAGGAACGGAATTGCGCAATGAAGCCAGTGATTCATGGCCAAAAAAATCAACACTATGCTGAACCTATGGCTGGTGCTATCCGCGGGGTCAGCATCGTAGGTGCCGCGGCTCTTCCAGTTGGCCGAATTTCTCCGCGTGATCCAGAACAAAGGCCAGATGGATTCGAGCATGATTTGCTATCGAAACTTGCACACAGCACATTCAAGGAAGCGGGTATCAATGCCAGCGATGTAGGTTCGCTGATCATGACCTTACCCCCGCCATCAACCCGTCAACTAGGTCTGGCGACCATGCTCGCGGCACACCTTGGGGTTAGATGCACAGGACAAATTGCCGAAGTGATTGAAATGGGCATAACCGGCGGACTGGCATTTGATCAGGCAGCAGCAGACATTGCATTAGGGCGCTGTGATTTCGCACTTGCGGTTGGTATCAATTTAAATGGAAATGTAAGGCCAGAAGAAGCCGCAAACAATGGCATTCGAGCAGTTGGTGATGTTGATTTTCAAACGCTTTTCGGCATCACACCCATTAGTTGGTATGCACTTGATGCTGCGCGATACATGTATGAAACTGGCGCCACAAGACGCGATCTTGCCGCTATTGCAGTCAAGAATAGGGTCCATGGGATGCACAATCATCTGGCTCAAATGCGTGGTAAAAAACTCTCGTTTGATGAGGTGATAGAACAGCGCCTCATTGTTGATCCACTTGGTCTGCTTGATGTACCGCCCCGCGGCGAAGGCGCCATAGTTTTACTGCTCGCAAGCGATGCCGCAGCAAAGAGTTTGGGCCGGCCACATGTCAGGATTCGTGGACGAGGATTCGCTCACGATGGATACCATCAAATTGGTGACTCGTATCACGACATGACCGACTTTGTTGCAGCTAGAAACGCGGCAGAAAAAGCCCTGTCTGAAGCTGGCCTTGCACTGGCTGATATGGACTTGGCCGAGCTGTATGCGCCTTGTACGATTACGGAAATTCTAGTCACTGAGGCACTTGGAATTTCTTCTCGGGGCAGAGGCGGCATCGATGCTGCTCAAGGAGTCACCTCCATCGGCGGTCGATTGCCTGTTAATACGTCTGGTGGATGTCTTTCTCGAGGACACCCTCCCTCATTGACTGGACTTTATGGTTTGCTCGAAGTCCGTGAACAGCTTCTGGGTTTGGCTGGAGAACGTCAAGTGTTAGATGCAAAATTTGCCATGCATTGCTGCGAACTCGGTAATTACAACGCCGCATTGGTGCACATTCTGGAGACTGCAGGATGACACTTACAAGCAACAGGCTAGGCAGGCAACTGGAAAGTATCTCCATGCCAAATGCGCGACCCCTCAGCCCACGTATTAGCAACTTTACAGAACCATTTTGGCTTCAACTTTCAGATGGTGTCTTCAACGTTGTGCGCTGTTGTAACTGTGAACGCTTGCATTTTCCCCCGCGTCAGCAATGTACTGCCTGTGGCTCTAACCAAGTTAGCTGGCAACCAGTTAGTGGTCAAGCTAAGGTTTATAGCTGCACAACGATTCACGCTGCCCCCGCAATTTTCGCAAACGAAGTTCCATACTCAGTAGTTGTCTTGGATCTTGAAGAAGGAGTCCGTTTGGTCACTCGTTGGATAGGAAAGCCGGCAACTTGCAATCAATCCGCTCGTCTCGTTGTCCTTCGTCATACGGATGGTGTTCTTTTTGGAGCCATTGCAGAAAAATAATCTATGGAAACCTTTGATTACGTCATTATTGGAGGTGGCTCAGCAGGCTGCGTCATTGCCAATCGCCTTTCGGCTGATCCCAAAATACGCGTGTTACTTTTGGAGGCAGGACGCTCTAGCAACACCTGGGTAAGTCATGTACCAATCGGTGTGCCAATAGCACTTGGACGAAAAGATATGAACTGGCAATACATGGCCGAGCCAGATCACTCCCGAAACGATATTGTTGACATGTGGCCAGCAGGACGAATGCTAGGGGGAGGGAGTGCGCTCAATGGCATGATGTTTGTCCGCGGACATCAATATGACTATGACCAGTGGGCAGCTGCGGGTAATACAGGTTGGAGTTTTGAAGAAGTTTTACCCTACTTCAAACGCATGGAGGATAACGAACGCGGTGAAAACGCATACCGGGGTAAAGGCGGCCCACAGGCAGTCTCCGAAACAAGAGTTAGACACCTCCTTGATGACGTCTTCATTGAAGCAGCTAAGGAAATTGGCATTCATCACAACAACGACCTCAATGGCGCACTGGCCGAGGGCGTTGGTTATGTTCAATCGTCGCAAAAGAATGGCCGCAGAGCGAGCACCGCAAGTGGCTACATAGATCCAATTCGTAACAGAAAAAACCTCGAAGTTCGTCTCCACAGCACAGTCAAACGTGTCTTGTTTAATGGCAAACGCGCTTCAGGCGTAGAGTTTAGTCATGGTGGTTTAGAGCATGTCATTCAGGCAGCTCATGGCGTCATCATCAGTGCCGGCGCACTTGCCACTCCTGGGGTTTTATTTCGCTCTGGCTTGGGCTGTGCCAAACGTCTCGGCGAACTCAAGACACCTGTCGTTTCCGACTTGCCCGGTGTAGGAAAAAATCTTCAGGAACACGCAGCAGTCCGCATGGGTTTTCACACCAACGTACCTACATTAACGAGCGACCTGGGCCCACTGAAAAATATCAAACATCTACTTAACTATGTAATGAAAAAACGAGGACCGCTGACAATGTGCATCGGTCATGCACAGGCCTTAATTCGTTCTCAATTGGACCTTCCGGCGCCCAACTTGCAAATTATTTTCTCACCCATGGCATTCGAATTTACGGACAAAGGTCCCCGTCCTTATGCCAAACAGGCTGCCGGTTTTGCAATTGGCCTGACTCATGGAAACAGCCGAGGCAGCGTCGAGATTCATTCTATGGATCCACAAGCCAGACCGATCATCCGCTACGATTTAGTTGGCCATCCCACCGATCTTCAACACCTTATCGAAGGATGCAAGATCACCCGACAAATTATGGCAACCAAGGCACTTGCACCCTACATCATTGATGAGCGTCAGCCAGGAAAAGATGTGGAGACCGATGCGCAATGGGAGGGCTACATACGTCAGTCAGCGTTTTTAATGTATCACCCGTGTGGTACGGCGCGAATGGGCGTGGACGCAATGGCTGTAGTTGACCCAACATTGCAAGTACACGGAACAGAAAACCTTTGGATAGCAGATGCTTCTATCATGCCTACAATAACCGCCGGCAATATCAATGCGACGTGCATCATGATCGGTGAAAAAGCAGCCGATCTGATCATCCACTCACGAATTAATCAAGGAGATAAATAACATGAATCCAGATTGGCACCAACTAGCAGCAGCACAGCCATTTAATGGCAATAGTTTCATCGATGGCGTCTTTACTCATGGGCTTACTGGTGGCGCCATGATTCAAACCACCAATCCTGCTGATGGGAAGGACTCGCTCAAATTCAATGCCGCCACAATCGACACTGTCAATCAGGCTGTCGCTTCTGCACGAAATGCCTTTGATGATGGCAGATGGGAGCGGATGAGTCCAAGCTATCGCCGCGCCACCATGCTGAAACTGGCAGATCTAATTCAATCCAATGCAACATCACTGGCACTGTCCGACTCACTTGACGTGGGCAAGCCAATCATGGGCGCCATGTTTGAAGCGCAGATAGCCGCCGGTTTTGTGCGCTATTATGCTGAGGCACTAGACAAGCACTACAACGGAAACACGGTGCCAACTTGCAGTGCATCATTAGAGATTCAAGTGCGACGCGCACGCGGGGTTGTGCTGGCAATTACGCCTTGGAATTACCCTCTCGTCAATACTTGTCTTAAAATTGCGCCTGCTCTTGCTGCTGGCAACAGTGTCATCGTCAAACCCTCCTCTATCTCCCCCCGCTCTGCAGAAATATTGGCGCAACTAGCGATCGAAGCTGGCATTCCAGCCGGCGTTCTCAATGTTGTTCAAGGCAACGGTAAAACCGGTGACTTATTGGTACGGCATCAAGATGTGGACATGGTCACTTTTACGGGATCGACGCAGACCGGCCGTTATTTGATGGCTGCGGTTGGAGACTCGGCTTTAAAACCGCTGCTGCTTGAATGTGGTGGGAAAAATCGTGAATTTGTACTTGACGATATGGTCTCCAGCGATATCGATGGTATGGCCATGCAAATCGTACAAGGCGCATTTGCCAACAGCGGGCAACTGTGTGTTGCGCGGTCAGCGCTCTATATTCAAGATAGCCTCTACGACGCGCTAACCGAACGTATTGTGAGTATTGCCAGCAGTATGCAAGCTGGCCATCCTTTATCACCCGACACACGATACGGCCCAATGGCATGCTCAAGTCAACGGAATATAGCGCATGATTACATCGACATAGGCGTCGCAGAGGGTGCACGTCTGTTGCTGGATGGACGTCGACCTTCGGGGGTTTCCGAGGGTGGCTTCTACGTTCAACCCACAGTGTTTAGCGAGCTTCGACCAGATAGTCGTCTCAACACCGATGAAATATTTGGTCCAATACTAACGCTCAATCGCTTTAGCCGCACCGATGAAGTACTGGCAATCGCGAACGCAGGTGACTACGGGCTTGCTGCAACACTTTGGACCCGTGACCTTAAAAATGCCAACGATATTGCGACGCGAATGAAGGTAGGTAAGGTCAAAGTCATGGCCACTCCCGTGGGTACCGAAGGGTCAATGTTCAGTCAATCCGCTGAACCCACAAGACAGTCTGGATTCGGTATCGAGGGCGGCCTCAAGGGAATGGAAAGCTATATGCGCCAGCAAGTGATTGAGTATGCATTTGGTTAAATTGGAGGACAAAAGATGACAAAATCAATCGTCGCAGCTGCGCAATTTGCCCCTTCCATGATGGACGCCGCCCAAGGCGTTAATCGTGCTATCAACATCATCGAACAGGCTGGACGGGAGAATGTGCGTTTGCTGGTATTTCCTGAAACTTGGATTCTAGGTTATCTCTACTGGGCAGGTGCACCAAGGACACCCGAGTTTCGTCAGATGTATCAGCGCTTGTATGAAAATGCATTGACTGTACCGGGCGAAGAAATAAGCAAACTTGCCGATGCAGCTGGCCGCGCTCGCTGTACAGTATCGATCAGCGTACACGAACGCGAGGGTGGCACACTCTACAACACGACAGTCTTTCTGAGCGCCGAAGGTCGCGTACTAGGGAAACATCGCAAGCTTATGCCAACAGCAAACGAGAAGCTTGTTTGGGGTGCAGGAGATGGTTCCGACCTTGATGCCTACGATACAGAGATTGGCCGGGTGGGTGGCTTGATTTGCTTCGAACATCATATGGCGCTGGCACGTTACGCCCTCTGTGATATGGGCGTGCAATTGCATACATCAGTTTTCCCGGGTGTGCCCTTTATTGACTCAATTGCCGACGCTGTAACACGCCAAACTGCATTCGAAAATAGCTGCTTTGTAGTCGTTGCAAGAGAGGTCATGAGCCAGGATCGGCTTTCACCAGAACTTGCCCAGATCGTAAGCTCAGAGCCCAATTTTTGGCATGCCCATGGTGGCAGCGCAATCATTAGCCCCAATGGCGATTACATCACTGCACCAGTATTTAATGAGGAACGACTGGTAATAGGGGAAATTGATCTGTCCGCGATAGCAAGAAGCAAGCTGTATTTCGATGGTACCGGACATTACGCTCGCCCCGATGTATTCAAAATGGTATGGGATAAAAGACCCAAACCTGCGGTCGAAAGCATCAAGTAATTTATCCATTCAATTTGAAAGTGATCATGTTCAAAGCTATCGTTATAGAAAAAAATGATGCAGGTTATCATGCCAACGTTAAAGACGTAGAAGACAGTGCACTACCCGATGGTGACGTGACAATCCGTATTGATTACTCCACGATCAACTACAAGGATGGTCTGGTTATCACTGGTAAATCACCTGTGGTCCGTAAATTTCCACTCCACGCAGGAATCGATTTTGCGGGCACCGTAGAAAGTAGCAATGATTCCCGTTACTCATCTGGTGACAAAGTCTTACTGAATGGATGGGGTGTCGGTGAATCTCATTCTGGCGGATTGGCACAAAAAGCCCGCGTCAAAGCCGACTGGCTCATTCCGATGCCGGCTGGCATGAGCAGCAGGCAAGCCATGGCGATTGGCACTGCCGGCTATACAGCCATGTTGTGCGTTCTTGCACTGGAACGACATGGTCTCAAGAATGAATCGGGTGAAATATTGGTGACAGGTGCAAACGGTGGCGTTGGCAGCATTGCGCTCGCTCTTTTAAGCAAATTAGGCTATCGTGTTGTCGCATCAACCGGGCGTCCGGCGGGAGCAAGCTATTTGAGAAGCCTGGGTGCGACTGACGTTATCCCCAGAGAGGAGTTGTCCATGGCAGGCAAACCATTGGCCAAAGAACGATGGATTGGTGTAGTTGATGCTGTCGGAAGTCACACACTGGCGAACGCCTGCGCGGCTACACGTTATGGTGGCGCCGTCGCCGCCTGTGGATTGGCACAAGGCATGGACTTTCCTGCCTCTGTTGCACCTTTCATTTTGCGTGGCATCACGCTCTATGGAATTGACAGTGTCATGGCGCCTACATCCGTCAGAATCGCCGCATGGAACCGATTAGTCCAAGACTTGGACATGCATCAGCTTGAAAAAATAACCACAGAAATAACATTGTCTGAAGCGCTACAAACAGGCCACGACATTTTAAGTGGCGGTGTGCGTGGTCGCGTTGTCGTCAATGTGAACGCTTGAAATTCAAGTTACAAGATAAATTAAGACTGACAACAGCACTTTTGCGTGTTCATTTAAAACTTCATTTAGATCGAGAGACTTCCTACACTGGTTCCGCCGCAAATATATATTACCTGTCCAGTCACAAAGCTGGCGGCCGGACTGACAAAAAAGTCTACTGCACGAGCCACATCTTCACTTTCGCCCAATCGCTTAACCGGAATTGAGGCAGCGAGTTGACGCTCCTTATCACTGTCAGCTTCTACGACGTCATAGAACATATCGGTTCTGATCGGACCTGGCGCGACCACATTGACTGTGATGCCATCAGCTGCCAGCTCGAGGGCCCAAGTACGCGCCAGACCGATCATGCCTGCCTTTGTGGCTGAATAATTGGTTCGGGTTGCCAGCCCGAGCGCTGCGCGTGAGGAGAGAAGCACAACACGACCATATTTTTTTTCACGCATATTTGGTAATGCTGACTGAACAAGTTGGATAGCCGCCCCTATGTGCAAATCTACTAGCGCGTCCAGGTCATCAAGTTTAACGTTAGCCAACAAATCTGGACGAATCACACCCGCGTTATGAATAACTGTGGTGATCTGAAAGCGTCGACTCATTTCGCTGATTGCTTCTGCTGTCGCTGCGCGATCTGTCAGATCAACACAGACAGAGTGCATTCGAGAATTCACAATATCGCTAGGCCGCCGAGCAAGCGACACAACTTCATGCCCATTCGCCAACAAATGTTCACAAATCACTTTGCCAATCCCAGCGCTGCCGCCTGTAACAACGGCGATATCTGATTGAATCGCGTTCATGTCGGTACCATAGCAAGCACTCGCAAAGGACTACCACTGCCTTGTTGAATTTTGAGCGGAGGGCAGATCAATACACTACCTTTTGGAGGCAAATAATCAAGATTGGTCAGACATTGCAATCCATAGCGACCGGCGCCATGCATAAAGTGGTGACAAGGATAAGGGGGCCGCAGATGGTACCCTTGTCCTGCATCCGTCCCAATCGCTTCAGATCCAAAGCCAAGTACATCACGTTGCTCGACCAAGAATTGCACTGCCTCAGATCCTGGCCCTGGTGTGTGCTGTCCAGTTTCATCAAAGTTTTGATATGCTTCAGGATCACTTCGGCGCGACCAGTCAGTGCGCATCAGAACCCAATTTTTGGGAGGGATTCTGCCATGTTCAGCTTCAAAGGCTTCAATGTCGGCAACCGTCATTAAATAGTCTGGATCTGCTTCGGCTTGCTTATGACAGTCAATCACACATGCAGGCGCGACAAAATTTTGAACTGGAATCGTATCAACCGCATTTTCCGCCAGGTGACGACCCGAAATCCAATGAATCGGCGCATCGAAGTGTGTACCCGTATGCTCACCACAGGAAAAATTATTCCAGTACCAACCAGGCCCGCGCTCGTCATAACGCGATACCTCTTCAATCCGAAACGGCCAGCACTGGCCCATTTCTGGAGGCAGTGCAATTTGCGGAAAGTCAGGCGTCAGTGTTTGCGTTAAATCGATTAACTTAATACCGCCGCTACCTAATGCGCCCGCCAGTGCAGTTAACAATTGTGTGTTGTTCATCGTCATCCTCCTCCAGCTGCCAATTCGCGCTCAAGTACCTTAGGGTTATCACGCCATCGCGCCAACCACTCTTGTGCCACATCACCTGGATAGACATCCTCGACACCATCCCGAAGTGCTTTGATGATAGAACTGGCAAGGGCTTCTGGGCTCACTTTAGGTGGTGGCATATTTTGATTCCATTCATCATCGATCGGACCTGGAAAAACATTGATTATCCGAATGCCAGCATGCCGCATTTCAGCACGTAAACATTGTGAGAGTGAATGAGCGGCAGCCTTCGAAGCTGAAAAAGTGCCGTGCAAAGGGAAATTACTCAGTGCAAAAATAGAAAGTAAGTTGACCCAAGCCGTTGCACAAGCAGTTCCATCTGCAGCACGGCCTTTGAGTGCTGGGCCAAACTCCTGTGACAAGCGCAATAGCCCAAAGTAGTTAATGTCCATTTCGGCCTTAGCAACATCAGTTCCGCGACGAGACGAAATTCCGAATGCCCTGTGAACCTCGGCATTATTCATGACAATATCAACTTTCCCTCCAATCGCGCCCGCTAACTCACTCACTGAACGACCATTTGTCAAATCCAGTGGCACTAAAGTGACCTGCGGCAGATTGGCAATAGTTTCAATGCCGGGAATTTTCTTCCATGGTTCAGCGTGACCAACCCAAATAGTCTCAGCGCCAGCTTCAACAAATGCGCGGACAAGCGCTTGCCCTACAGCATTCTTACCGTCTGTCACAAGCACCTTGCGAAATTTGGGATCACTGCTCATCTCACGCAACATTTTGTCATCGGCCATGTAACGACCCTCCTCTATCGGAAATCCAATCAGAACTGCTTGCCCAGCGCGATCAAGACGCGCGCCAACCCGGACAGGTTGAGGTGCATCGCTAATGTCACTGTGCAAATGCACCATGAGGGTTGGCCCAGCATCCAGCTGAACTAAGCCCAAACGCCAAGGTAAGCGCTCGCGAAAAAATAAGTCGTTGCTGTGATGCAGTATCGTGCACGCAAGAAGTTGCGCCTTACCGCTTTGTTCGCGCCATTGCAGTCGAGGCGACAAACAAACGTGACATGCCTCGCGCGGTGGATATTGCACAGCGCCACAATCTTCACAAGTCTGCAATTCGAATTTACCATTCGCCGCAGATGCTGTCATACCAAGCGCTATCCGACTCCGTGCCCATGGCGGTAAATTCATCTGCGCCGTACGCAAGACTGGATTTTTTTTCACTGGTTTCATCAAGGGCATACTCATGCTGACCTCCCAAGAATTACAGCACCCGTACAAAGACAGCGGTCGTAGGTGACCATTCCAAATCCACTGACAAGACCCAATTGCGCACCCATGACCTGATTGCCCTGCGCACGATCGGTGAGCTGTCGAATGGCTTCCGTCATTCCAAGAAATCCACCAGCAGCTCCTGCTTGCCCGGTCGAAAGCTGTCCGCCTGAAGTATTGTTTGGAAAATCACCGGCGAAGGTCATATTATGCGAACGCACAAACGAAGGGCCCTCACCTTTTGCACAAAATCCAAGATCTTCAAATTGCATCATGACAATTACAGGGTAGTCATCATAGGTTTGCACAAAATCAATTTGGTTTGGACTTGAATCAGCCATTGCATACAGCTCGTCGCGGTCGATCAACCAACCTCCGCGATCCATGATTGGATCTTCATTGAATGCATTATGTCGTTCAATAGCACCACGTATATTTGCATAGGCCAGACCTGAATCACGCGCACGCTCTTCGCTCATCACAAGGAAAGCCTCAGCGCCTGCACAAGGCATGACACAGTCAAATAGATGAATTGGATCTGCAATGGGACGTGAAGCCATATATTGATCCAAATTCAATGACTTTGTGAACATGCGTGAACCGTAGGCTAACGCGTTGAATCGTTGATCGATACAAATGCGACCAAAATCCTCTCGTGTTGCGCCATATTTGCGCATGTAATGCGAGGTGATGAACGCAAATAATGCGTTGGGTCCGCCAGAGCCATAAGGATACGTTGCATCGCGTGCAAAATTACTAAAGTTACCCAGCATGAGCCGGAATGAATCGACCTGATTGGTATCAGCCGCCACACAGGCAACCACATTCGCATCGCCCGCTTGAACAGCACGAGCAGCACGGCGTAGGGCCATCACACCAGATGCACCTCCGGTAGGAATATGGTCTAGCCATCGAGGCGTGAGGCCGAAGTGCTGCGTCATACCAACCGCTGTATCTGGGCCAAGCGAAAAACTGCTGATAGTAAGGCCATCAATTTCACCTTTAGCGATACCACTTTTCTTCACTAACTCCTGCAGGGCTTGCCCAATAAACCAGTGGGCATTGGAAGTTGAATAGCGCTGATAGGGTATGGATACAGGCACCGCAACCGCAACCCCTTCATAACTTTGGCGTGACATCAGGAGCTCCTCTTTTTGAGTGAGCGCATGTCAAAGCAATTGGCCTGCCCCGGAAGAACTTGACCCATAGTTTTTAGTTCGGCACGCTGAATTTTCTGGGAAGTTGTTAGCGGCAGTGAATCGACAAAGGCAACGTAGCCTGGTGCCTTGAAATAAGCCAACTGCGATAGAGTGAACTTAACAATACGTTCAGCGAGTTCGGTTCTATGCTTAAAATCGAGGGTTCCATGGGTCACAATACATGCCAAAACTTCATCACCACGTAAATCATCGGGCGTTCCAGTGACTGCAACCGCTTTCACCTCCGGTATCTGATTCAAAATACTTTCGACTTCAACTGCTGATATATTTTCACCACTTCGGCGAATCACGTTTTTACGCCGATCAATGAAATGCAGAAAGCCTTCTTGATCACGTTTGACGATATCACCAGTATGAAACCAACCGCTAGCCCATGCTTCATCGGTTGCTTCAGGATCCTTAAGGTAATGTGAAAAAAATCCGTATCTTGGATTTAAGCCAGCATGTCGAACCAATAGTTCTGCCGGCTCGCCAAGTATTGCATCACTTCCGTCATCGGCAAGCAAACGCACCTCCACGTCGCTACCTTCACGACCAAAACAATTTGTACCAACACTGCGTGGCCTGTCGTTTGCAATGATGACCGCGCCTGCACCGGTCTCGGTCATAGCCCAGGCCTCCAGTAAGGGAAAGTTAAATCGCTCCTCAAATGAGGCTTGTAAGGATTTATCGACCCCGGCACCAAAGCCAAAACGAACAAAATGATGTCGATCATTTTCAGTAGCAGCAACTTTCATCAACATTGAAGGCATTACACCTAAATAGTGCACCACAGTTGCCCTTGACTCCCTGACGCTGCTCCACCAGCTTGAGGTATGAAAACGATCGAGGACGATCAGGCATCCCCCTGTCATTACCATCGCCATCGCAGAATACGCCATGGCATTCATGTGCACTAAAGGCAAGGGCGTTAGCATGCGCTCCTGCCCGGGACGCAATGTGGCCATGCCTCCTATGGAGGCGTACCATCGACCAGCGTGTAAAAAATATCGGTTTTGTAAAACGCAGCCTTTGGGTCGTCCGGTCGTCCCAGAAGTGTAAAGAAGAGCACATTCGCTGAGCTCATCCGGCGTGCGGTCAATCTCGGGCGCTGAAAAGATCGCAGCAGGAACCTGGCCCTGATCTGTCATAACAGCCAATTCACGCCCCGCCGTGGCAGCAGCAGCAAGCAGTTGAGCATGACGCTCACCAGGAGAAACTGCCAGAGCAATTTCAGAATGACCGATCAAATAGGACAACTCCGCAGAGCGTAAATCGGCACTGATCGGAACGACGGATGCCCCAATTGCGTTCAAGGCAAACCAGTGTAAAAAAAATGCAGGACGGTTATCAAGCAATAGACCCACCCGATGACCATGACCGTATCCTGCCGCCTGATAAGCCTTGGTAAGCTCATCAATTTGCCGCTTTGCAGTCGCGTAACTGATCTCACCAGAATCAATACCGTAAAGTGCAGCAGTTTCCGGCAATACAGCCACAAAAGGTCGCTGTCCACAACGGGATGCTGTTTCGGCAAAAGTTGCTGAAACAGTGACAAATACATTAATCACAGCAAGCCTTACATAAAAAGTTGCATGTTACCGAATGCCGCATCGCAGTTGACAAGATCGATCCGTTTCAGTTGGATCATCAATTGATTATCACATGCTCGCAATGTGTGAGTTGCCCATCCTGCATACAAAGACTGCTGGTCTTTGCGCGTTTCAACATAATGAAATGCAGTGCGGGTTATGTACATGCCCGCCTGATCATCTCGCGACTCCACTGTTGGGATTTGCAATAAATGATGGCAACGACTAACCGGTTGTTGCGAGTAAGTACGACTTCCACGCAGTCTTTCTACACGTACTTTGAGGAGCATTTTGTCCTCATACATCAAGGAAGCGTGAAGCCTAGGATCGGTCTGCCCCTGCACCAGCGGCATCCAATAAAAAGCATTCTCAGCATATAAATCTAACCACTTGTCAAAGAGTGACTCATCAAGCATGCGAGCCTCGGCGAAAACGAAGTCAATGAGTTGCTCATTGGTGGGTATCTTCATAACTTTTCCTCCGGCGACATGGTGCTGGTCATGAAGTTTACCCAAGCACGCATTTGATGACGCATCTGCCATTCATTGGTCCCATTGGTCGCGACATTAGACTGCTCGCACTCGACGGGATCATACAAACGTCCCACATTGACCCATTCTGAAAAGCGAGACTGCAATCCAGCCTGCGCCCGCTCATACATTTCTAGGTCGTCATGCCCCACTACCGATGTAGGGGCATTCACTAATCGGTTGTACATCAGTGTTCGTTCCAGTAATAGATCTGGCGCACCAACCAATCTAAAGGTCCATGACTCTACAAGCGTCTTGTTGGCTGCGATTGGCTTAAAAAGGCGCAAGGTTTGTATCGGCCCCTTGACCATTAGATTAGGGAAATACACAGTATTGTGTCGCACATCCCCTAGAATTTTTTTGGCCCGCTCCTCGCCGTAAAATGCAGTCATGCTTTCACCATAACCAGGGACGGGCGAATAAGCGGCATGGATTGAATCGGATACTCCCGTATGGCCATGACCATTGACCCAAATACGGATACCCATTTTTTCGAAAAACTCATAAGGGTTGACGAAAGGGGCAAATAACTCAACCGCCATCGGTTTAGGTGTGCCTGACGGCGCAGACTCCCAAACCTTGACTGCAGTTCCAGCAGAGGATTCATGGGCGACCATCGGATGACAGGTATCGGTTTGATTATCAACAAGCATCTTCCAATTACAGTGATGCAAATACCGCATGACGCCACCGGCTACTTCAAGCTTCCCTTCAGGCGAACGCTCGACCATGTTATCAAGAGTTGAGAGCGAATTGCCAAAATAGTCCTCAAAGCTAATGCCAGTTTTAGCGAGTCGGCAAAAAATAAATTCACGATAATCCTTGAGCGCACCTACAACTACCATGCCTTTGCTGGCCTCACATTCCTCTAGTCCAGTATTTTCGTAGCCTTTTTTGAGAGGTATGGACAAAATCGATCCATCTGTCTTGTAAGTCCAGGCGTGATAAGGGCAACGGAAAAATTTCCCTGTGTTGCCGTAACCATCGGGTGCGACCTGAACCCCCTTGTGCGCGCAGCGATTCATCAACACTCGAACAGTATTGTCGCTGTGTCGGACCATGACTACAGGTTGATCACCCACCGTGGTGCTATAAAAATCACCCAACTTTGGCACCTGACTAGCGTGACCCACATAGATCCAAGTATTGGCAAACAAGTGCTCCATTTCAAGACTAAACACTTCCTCGTCGATATAGATGTCTTTGTGAACTTCAGTCTCACGAACCAGCTCACGAACAGCAGCACAGTTATTACGATATTTTGTCATGACGATCTCCTAAAGATCCAGAATCAAACGAGAACTTTTAGCTCGTGAAACGCATATTTGGATGATTTTTCCAGCATCTTTTTCAGCTTTTGTAAGCACATGATCGCGGTGTTCTATTTCTCCCTCAATCACCTCTACCGCACAAACTCCGCATTCACCGCGAAGGCAGTCAGCCACAGGATCGCAGCCCGCCTCTGACAAACAATTCAAAATCGTTTGATCCGCAGCCACTTTCAATGTGCGCTGACTTTTGTTCAAAAAAACTTCAAAGGCCACATCACCAGAGATCGGTGCGGCAGGCGAAAACAACTCAAAATGTATATATTTTTTTGACCAACCAAGATATTCGGCGCTTGAGAGTAATTCAGCCAGCATGGCCCCTGGTCCGCACACATACAAGTGAGTAGTGCGCTCGAACGACTGAAGCAACTTATTAAAATCGAGCGGGCCGTCGGCTTCGTCATCTGCATGCACATACAATTGTTTACCCAATAAGGACTGAAGCTCTGGCAAATACGCCATACCTCCACGGCTGCGACCGGCATAAATCATTTGCACAGCTAAGCCTGATGCTTGCCGCTGCGACGCCATAGTCAGAAGCGGTGTAATGCCAATACCGCCCGCCACAAGCAATGCACGGCTGGCATGGTCGCCTATTGGAAAATCGTTCTGAGGCAACGCGATCGTCAACTCATCACCAGTCTTGAGATGGTTATGCATAAAGCTTGAACCACCTCGACCATTTGTCTCTAAGCGCACAGCTATTACATACTCTATTGGTTGAGATGCAAGTGCCTCTGGCAAGAGATGTATGAGTGAATAGTGGCGCCAATCTAATGCGCCATTTGCTAGCATCACTTGTATGCGGATATGTGCACCTGCTGTAAAGGATGGCAAAGTCAATCCATCTTTGGCACGCAAACGAAATTGTCGAATTTGCGGTTTAAGATCAATAATTTCGTACACATACATTGCACGAACCTGAGTAGTTAGATAGTCAAACGAACTCATTCAGACCTTATCGAGCAGGCGGTCGTTTGAGATAAGCGGACTGAAACTGTTTTTCAGGATCATTTCACAATGCTGCGCATCTCAATTCCAAAAAATTGTCACTATGAACATTGTTCAAATTAGTAAGCAAAGAATATTTCAGCAATACAAAATAGTGCAAGCCATATTCATATTTTTCGCCATATCCTTCAAAAACCGAACGCTCAGGAGTGCACACTTCAATAGGGCAGCGACCATTTGGTCGCTGCGATTTTCAAGTTACTTTTTAAAAGAAAGATGTTGCGGTTATACCGACAAAACGTGGCTCGGACACATGGGTAAATCGCGTTGATGCACCAAATGCAGCGCCATCAAATGGCAGTGAAAAGTTACTGTAGGTAGCACGTTTATCTGTGCAATTACGACACCAAAGTGCAATTTCCATCTTGTCGTTAGAGACACCGCCTCGCAGATTGAGCGATGAGTAACCTGCCTGTATAAGCGTTGGTGAGGGCGTCGTAAAGTTGTAGTATTTACTGCGATAGTTAAGATTACCGCTACCGAACATTCTCCAGCCATCACTGATCGCACGCGTATAGCTTAAGCCAATTCCCGTTGTGATTTTCGAAGAAAATGGTAATTGCTTGCCCGCCAGAGGTGTTCCATCCAAGGGCTTGGTATCGTCATTGAATTTCGCATCCGCATATTGCATCGATAAATTGGCCCTTAGCCCGGAACCGAGCACGAAGCTGCTTTCAGCTTCCACGCCCTGAGATGTAGCGCCTGCTGCATTGACTACAGCAAAGCTACCATCTGGCCGCAATGTTTGCATTTGCAGCCCCTTGAATGACGTGCTCCAGGCAGCAACATTCAGGCGAATAGTGTCCTTGGCCAAATCAGCCTTGTAACCAACCTCATAATGCATTGCCGTTTCTTTATCAAAGATAGGTGAACTCGCTGTGGGATTGAAGCAGAACGGTGATGCAGGTACAGCAGAAGTTCCAGTCGGACATGCTCCACCCCCAAAAAAGACTTGGGATCCTGCTGCATCGCGGGTCATGCTGATACCACCAGATTTATAACCCGTGGCCGCTGTGCCGTAAACCATGGTCTTAGCTTCTGGTTTGAATTGCAGACTCAATGTGCCGGTCGGACGACTTTCAGACATCGAAGTTTTGTAGTCATTCACGACAGGTAGAGGCAATGCATTAGGTTGTTGACTAAGCAAACTACCGCTCTTGTCGTCACTGGAATGGCGGACGCCGCCAGTCACTGCCCACTGCGGCGACATATTTAGGGTTGCATGGCCAAAAGCCGCCTTGCTTTTTATTTCCTGATCAAAGGTATGCTGGAATGCAACAGTATTCGGCGAAAAAGCCCATTGCGAACCCCAGAGGAAATCATTCAGAAGCTTGATGTTTTCTTTTGAATAATAGACACCAGCCATCCAATCGACTGACTTGCCTTCACTCATTGAAGATTTGCCTGATAAACGGACCTCTTGCGAAAGTAGGCTTACCTTCGGTAAGTCCTGTTGACTTTTTAGCACATCCACACCGGTGAAGTCATTATCTTTGTAGGCCGAATCCTTGTAATTGCGTGAACCAGTGAGTGACGTCAGGGTCATACCGCCATCGAGTTTCCATTTCAACTCAGCTGAAAAACCAGTATCACGCGCAGCGAAGCGTGGTGCAATGTTTGAATCGACACGCAGTGCTTTCAAATTAGGCGGATTCACGATTGATGCGCCAACGGCATTAGCGAGCACTAGATTGCCCGCAACTGCTGTCGGGTCGTTAATCAGGCGCATCGGTACTGCGGTTTTTTCTGTTAGGTTGGCATAATCGAAAATCAGATGCGCGCTGAAATCCTTAGTCGGGGCAATCAATACCTGCGCTTTGACTGACGAACGATCTAGATTGGCGAGTTTCTCGCCAGTCGGTTGGATAGTCTGCCACCCATCGCCCTTGGCCTGACTGGCAGCCAAGCGCATAGCTACTGTGTCGCTTACTGGGACGTTAATTGATCCTTTGACGCGCAACGTGTTGTAGGACTCATAACTCAGGCTGGCTGAGCCATCACGTGAATTCAGATCCGGTTTGCGTGAAATCATCTGCAAGATACCGGCCGTAGTATTTTTTCCAAAGAGCGTACCTTGCGGCCCTTTTAGCACCTCAATCCGCTCAAGATCGAGAAAGTCAGACGCGGCCACCAGGCCCGAACGACTGCGTGAAACACCGTCCACAAAAACCGCGACGGCCGGATCAAAACCCATGTTGAAGGCTGAACTTCCCAAGCCACGTAACATAATACTGGTACCCTGACCCGGAGGATCGACGGTGACGACTTGAAGACTGGGGACGACTGCTTGCAAGTTATAAATACTACTAACTGAATTTCGCTCAAGAGAGGCGCCTGTGACTGCCGTAATAGACGACGGTACATCCTGTAAAGATTGCTCTCGCTTTTGAGCTGTAACGGTAATGCTTTGCAACCCATCTGATTGCTGTGTTTGCGCCATCAAGGCACTACTGGTTAAAGTCAAGGCCACAGCCAGAGAAATTCTGCTTTGACGAGGTAATTTATTCATCAACATCTCCTTTATTAATAATTTGATTCGATCCGTCTTTTCCAATCAAGCGGTCGGATAAATCGTAACTGGACAGGTAACTTTGACTTATTAGAGATGCAGTTCGCGCTTTGCGTTATGTGCCTCGGTAACGAAAAACCAACTTAGTCTACGGTTTTTTCTGCAGGTGGCTTCCACATCCCTGCATGCTTCAACATGCCCAACGTACGGTTGAGGACATCACTGCGATAGGCCGCCAAATCACGACCCGCATAATCGTAGAAACCGCTTCCAGTCTTTAAACCCAATTGACCATTGGCTATCAGGTGATCCAGGATCGCCGGCGCCTTGTAACGGGCGGCATCCACAGAAAGCGACATCTCACGACTTGCATGATGAAGGATGTCTGCCCCACCAAAATCAATGAATTCGACCACGCCAAGTGCTGCAAAACGAAGGCCTAGCCCGTATCGGGTTGCCTTGTCGATTTCCTCTGCCGTAGCGGCTCCCTCTTCGATCATTCGCACTGCCTCGTTCATGATCAGTGCTTGCAGACGGGGTACTATATAGCCGGGCGCATCACTGCAAACCACGGGTAACTTTCCGATTTGCTCCATGATTGCCTTGGCTCGCTCAAGCACGGACGGCGCAGTCCCTGCATGCGTGCTCAATTCGACGACCGGGATGATGTAGGCAGGGTTGAGCCAGTGTATGTTCATAAACCGATCAGGCCCTTTCACCAGCGGGGCCAACTTTGAGACTGCAAGACTACTGGTTGTTGAAGTAATGATTGCATCTTCTGAACAGTAAGCCGATATTTTTTCAAAAGCATCACGCTTGGCAGCCATGGTTTCTGGAACGCCTTCAAAAACCAGTTCAGCGCCCTGCAATGCAGCAGGTGCGCCTGCCGCATCGACATACTTAACCCGCGCTGTAATTGCGCTTCGCTGCTCAGCATTGAGAACGCCTAGCTGGATCAAACTGCTCAGGCTTTGCTCGATTTCTGCTCTCGCTTCGGCCTGAAGCCGATCCCAGTCAGCTGCTGGGCGCGGTTTCAAATCAACCAGCACAATCTGGTGGCCTGCATAAGCAAATGCAATTGCAATTCCGCGCCCCATCCTACCCGCACCTACTGCTACGAATCGCGCCATACCTTTACTCCCCATCAATTAAAATTTGCTGCAACTGCTCTATTGAATATTGCGATAAACCGAGATGTTCAAAAGTCCGTTCGCCGAACCGCAAATCGCGCCCAAGAATAGCGCCCACAATGGCCATAATACCGAGAGAAATTGGCGCGTCGACTTTTGCCCAGCGCGCCAAAGAAGCCAATAGCGCGAGCCCAAGCTCGGTGTCTTCCGTAATGTAACGATGAGTATGCAAATCAATATGCTCGGACCAATCACCGGATTTTTGCAATTTTTTGTGCGCGTCTCCATACATCCATTTGTCATTGTTGTAATGGTCTGCCAAGGGATAATGTGGGCCGCCATATTGCAGCGCCTCACGAATGGCAATTCTTTCCAGATCCAACTGATCCGTCACAGAGCGAACTGAAGCTTGAGTCCCTTCAGTATGAATATCCCAACGCTCAAAATGCTCCAATGCAGAAGCGTTCATGACCATCAATGGTGGATGAATGATTGGACCAGCGTTCATCAGCGCGCCAGACAATGCATCGCCGCAAGCGTGTACGCTAGGATAAACTTGACGAATGACATCGATCGCGCGTTCAGACAAGCGTGCTGGGTAGACCCCAGTAGGCAAATGTATCGCTCTGATCGTAATATTGACTTCTGCTGGTCCGTGCTTGCGCGCAAGGTAAGGCAGAGTACCTGTTTCAGCCCAAGCTATTTCGGCCATATTTCCTGCAGCACGAACAATCCGAGACATCACCAAAGTACCAAAGGTTCCTGGAGGCAGGAATACAACCTGTCCCGAGACCAAATACGGCGCCATGGCGCGAGCAATATCGACTTGCGCAACAGCGGGTGATGGAATCAATACCAGTTCAGCGCCACGCATAGCGTCTGAGATATTTCCGGTGGCGAGAAAGATTTTTACTTCGCGCCTACCTTGCGAATCTTTGATAGTGATACAACCACTTTCAATGACTTGTTTCAGTGCAACAGCATCGCGACGCCATAAACGCACTTCATGCCCTGCTTCGGAAAGATCGGCCGCCGCCGCATAGCAACCGTGGCCGCCGCCAAGAATGGCAATTTTCATTTTCAACTCCGCAATTAGATTTAAACGGGAAGCCCAAGAAAGCCATGAAATAGCCCACCTTGATCATACTTCTGGCGTACCTGTCCCAAGCGATTCCAGGCCATGGAGGAGAAGCAATCGCGCGCCTTTTCTGGCGTCGCTTCAGCATCGATTTCGTTAATGTAATGGCCACTGGCAAAAGGCTGAATTGCGGCAGAGGCAGACCTTAGCCATGAGATATTATTGGCATTGTCTTGTTGCCCATCCCAGGTGGCGTAAAGCCCAAGGAATACTGCGTCATTGCGAGAAAATGCAGCATCTCCAGGTAATGGTCGGCCAGATTTGAAGGAGATCACAACATGAGTTTTGGGCGAAACTGCTTGCTTAAATTGTGCAGCGGCAACAGCAACAGCTTCTGAGGGCTTGGCCGTCCAAATCGTATCGACCGCATAACCGCCAAAGCCAAATCCCGTCATTGGATTCACGCTGTCAATGAGCAGCTTTTCAAGACTCATAGATTTAGTTTCCTGCTTGAAAACAGCTGCGCTGGCCAATGCACTGTTAGCAAACGGCGCCAAATTCGACCGCGCCTCATCCAGACTTCCAGCAAAGGTATTGACCATGACAATGGCAACCGGCTGTCCGCTTGGACCACGGGCCAAGACCATCAGAACTTCAACGCCCAGAGACTGTTCACCCAGCGCTTGTCGGATCCAGGTCACAGCATCGGCAGCCCGCTCCAGTGGCAGTACATACATGTCGCCTAAAACCTGCTTCGGACGGCTATGCATGCTCAAATGCAATTTGGTAACGATACCTGGAAACCCCTGCCCAGCGCCTCGAACTGCCCAGTAAAGGTCGCTATGGTGCTTTGCATCTACAGTGATCAACTCACCCTTTGCAGTGACTACATCCGCGCCGCGGATATTGAAGCATGCCATGTTGCCCCAACTGTCGTGATTTATCCCTATGCCGCCACCAAGCAAATATCCGCCCAGCCCAACCTGAGCGCAGTGCGCTACTGGGAATGCCAGTCCATGAGGAGCGGCTCGTTCAATCAAATGGTAGCCCCATAGGGCAGGCTGCACGACAGCGCTGCGGTCATCTGCATTGAAACTCGATTTTGTGAGCAACGACAAATCAATTAGCAAACCCTCGTCACGCATGAAAGATGCCCATACGCTGTGCCCACCGGTGCGAACCGCAACTTTGAGTCCATTTCGACGCGCAAATTTCACGGCTTCCATGACATCGGATTCATTGGCCGCCTGCACGATCAGCGGAGGCCGGCGCGATGGCTTACGCTGCTGCCAGACCATGCCTTCACACCAGCCTTGCCACGCTGCGCTATTTTTCCCGACGACATGACCGCGCACCAATTTGCGAAGCCCTGCAGCCATATCCGGGGTCGTGCCATTAGCCCAGGCATTCGCATGCGTCACCCCAGCAGCACCTAGCCCTGTTGTTGCCAATTGGCGTAAAAACCTACGCCGATTTCCAATGAGGGGCACACCCAGAGTCAGTTCTGGAACACGATGGGTTCGTGGCTGTTTCATTCAAGCGCTTTCATGTCAAATTCTTTTCCAAATCAAAATATACACTTGTGAACAGGTTAAGGGCTATTGCATATCTGGGCTATGGTTATGGGATTGTTGCGAATCTGCGTCGATGGGATGACTACCATAGTATTACGGCCTATCGAACGGGTACTATTGCGCTAATGAACTTAAGTTATGAACTTACGCAGCTTTACTTGTCCGAACTTGGGGTTTGATCCAGAATCTAATAATGAAAAAATTAGTTTCTATTACGCCTGCATCTGGCCCGGTTGCGCTAGGCCATTATTCACCCGGAATTCTCGCCGGCAACCTGCTTTTTGTGTCTGGCCAGATCGCCGTCACAGAAGCCGGCATATCACTGGCATCTGAAAGCCTAGCTGTACAAACTCGGCAAGCGCTAGGGAATATGCGGGCAGTCATAGAAGCATCAGGCGCCCAGCTTGACCAAGTTGCAAAGGTTACCGTGTATCTCGCTGATCCTGAAGGTTGGCCAGTATTTAATCAAATCTATGCAGATTTTTTTGGCGACCACAAGCCAACGCGTGCTGTCGTCCCGGTCAACGCTTTTTACGGCGGTTTTCTAGTCGAAGTGGATGCCGTCGTATTTTTGGGTAACTAGAAAAGGAAATTTGATGGACTCCTCCTCGCTACTGTTGTTAGATGACATGCGCGCAACTGCTGATCGCATAGCGCCATACATCGTGCACACACCGGTTGTGTCGTTCCAAGGCAAACATGCCGACACATTGCTAGAGGGTCTGGCTTCGGTACACCTCAAACTTGAACTTCTCCAGCGTACCGGCACCTTCAAAGCGCGTGGTGCATTGAATGCTGTCATGGGGCTTGATTCTGATCAGCGCAAACGTGGAATTACTGCAGTCAGCGCAGGTAACCATGCTGTTGCAGCGGCCTTCGCTGCCAATGTCCTCGGCGTGTCGGCCAAACTGGTGGTCCAAGCATCTGCAAATCCAGTGAGGTTGGCTGCCACTCGCAGGTATGGCGCAGAAGTGTTAATCGCTGCGGATGGTCCAACAGCTTTTGCGAGAGCTGAAGAGATCGTCCGCGATGAAGGCCGGTCAATGATCCATCCTTTCGACGGTCCGCTGACGTCGCTTGGCACATCAACAATCGGTCTGGAGCTAATGGCGCAGTTACCAGACCTTGATGCAGTTGTTGTTGCTATTGGAGGGGGTGGTCTTGCCAGTGGCCTGGCTTCGGCCATCAAGGCCATAAATCCTTCCTGCAAGATTTATGGTGTCGAGCCAGAAGGTGCAGATGCCATGAGTCGAAGCTTTGAAAGTGGCCACACAGAACGATTAGCAGTAGTGAATACAATCGCCGACAGCTTGGGCCCCCCAATGACACTAGATTACTCTATGGGACTGTGCCGGGCCCATCTGGAAAAAATAGTCACTGTCAGCGATGATGAGATTTGTCGTGCAATGGCCGTACTTTTTCATGATGCAAAGTTGGCTGTCGAACCCTCTGGTGCAGCGGCACTTGCTGCCGCAATTGGACCTTTACGCATTCAGTTGCAAGGTCAGCGCGTAGCTCTCATCGTCTGCGGTGCCAATATTGACATTGATGGTTTTAGTCGCTTTGTAGCACGGGGTGAGAATTTGTTGGCATGAATCAACTAAGTAATCAGTTACCCAGCCTTGAAGAGCTGGCAAAAAATTGGATTAAGGATTGTGCTCATCGTGTGATCTGGTTAAAGAATGTCTACAAAAGTGGGGGAATGCCAGGGTTTATCCACATAGCAGATGATTGACAACTAAAACAATCTGAAGTATTTTGGGTTGTTATCCCTTTTACATGTGCTTACTCTTTCCATCTAGGAGAACCACTTTATGAAGCTGCTGCCCATTCTTCGTCGACTTGCCAGCCCGCTGGCCGTGTCCCTGGCTACTACACTTTTGTTGCCTGCGCAGGCGCAGGAAGTCACTCTCAAGGCCGTGAACGCCTTTCAGGAAGGCACCTACTATGCACGCAACTTCGAGAAGTTCGTGCAAAAGGTCAACGCCGAAGGCAAGGGCGTGGTGCAGATCAACTACCTGGGCGGGCCGAAAGCCATTCCCACCATGGAACAGGGCGCTGCGCTGCGCAATGGTGTGGTCGACCTGTCCAACACCACCACCTCGTTCGTGGCCGGCGTGTCCCCGGAAAGCCTAGCGGTGAACTACGCCACCGTGCCCTGGGCCGAGATGCGACGCAACGGCACAGTGGACTACCTGAACAAGCTGATGATGGAAAAGGGCCTGTACTACTACGCCCGTACCGGCGATGGCGTGCCGTACCACATTTACCTGAACAAGAAAATCGACAAGGCCGACCTGTCGGGCCTGAAGATTCGCATCGCTCCGATCTACCGCGAGTTCTTCACCAAGCTGGGTGCATCCGTCATGCAGGTGGCGCCGGGAGAGGTGTTCACCGCGCTCGACCGCGGCGTGGTTGACGGTTACGGCTGGCCCTTGTTGGGCATCTTCGACATGGGCTGGCACGAAAAGACCAAGTTCCGCGTCGACCCAGGCTTCTACAACATCGAACTGGGCATCATCTTCAGCGCCAAGAGCTGGAACGCGCTGAGCGCGGCGCAGCGCGACTTCTTAAACAAGCAGGTGGCTTGGGTGGAACGCATGAACGTCGACATGGCGACGAAGGACGGGCCAGCTGACATCAAGCGTCAGGCCGACGCTGGCATTCAAACCATCAAGCTACCCGACGCTGAAGCCAAGCGCATGTTGACGTTGGCGCTGGAATCGGGCTGGGCGGGAGTCTTGGCCAACAGCCCGCAGCATGGAGCCGAGTTGCGCAAGCGCATGGCACCCTGAACCGTCATGCACGCTGCGCTGATGCGCGGCTGCGGCTACCTGGCCGCAGCCACAGTGGCCTTGATCACCTTGCTGGTCTGCTACGACGTTGTGGGCCGCAACTTGGGACTGCCGTCGCTGGTTTGGGTCAATGAAATCACCGAGTACGCGCTGCCCATCGCCACGCTGGCCGCTGCACCCTGGCTGATGTGGCGCAACCAGCACGTGCGGCTGGATTTGCTGGGCGCTGTGCTGTCAACAAGCTCTCAACGGCGGGTCGACCGCGTGGCGTCACTGCTGGGCCTGGTGATCAGCTTGGTCATGGTCTGGTATGCGGTGCGCATGCTGCTGGACAGCCGGCAAGCCGGTAGCCTGGTGATGAAGGCACTGGTTTTCCCTGAGTGGTGGCTATACGTACCGGTGCCGATCGGCTTTGCGCTGCTGGCGCTGGAATGCGGGCGGCGCGTGCTGCGGCCAAGCGGCCTTACCGAAGAGGCAGTACTGCGATGATTTGGTGGCAGAGCTTGGTTCTTCTGTTTGGCGTGCTCACTGTGCTGCTGCTGGTGGGGCTGCCGGCGGGCTTCGCCTTTCTGGCCATCAATTTGGTGGGTGCGGTGGTCTTCCTGGGTGGCGAAGGGGGGCTGATGCAAGTGGTGCGCAACGGTGTCGCTTCGGTCACCAATTTCTCGCTGACGCCGATCCCGTTCTTCATCTTGATGGGCGAGGTGCTGTTCCACACCGGACTGGCGATGCGCGCCATCGACAGCTTCGACAAAGCCATCCGCGGCGTGCCCGCGCGGCTGTCCGTGGTGGCCATCGTGTCCGGCACGGTGTTTTCGGCGATCTCAGGTTCCACCATCGCCACCACCGCGCTGTTGGGCAGCTTGCTGCTGCCGCAGATGCTCAGACGCGGTTACCACCCGCGGCTGGCCATGGGCCCCATCATGGCCATCGGCGGCGTGGACATGCTCATTCCGCCATCGGCGCTGACCGTTCTGCTGGGCAGCCTGGCAGGTATCTCCATCAGTGGGCTGTTGATCGCCGGCCTCGTGCCCGGCGTGATGATGGCCGCTATGTTCCTGGGCTGGATCATCTTCAGCGCCTGGCGCCAACCCGAACTGGCGCCGCAGTCGGAGCCCGACCCCACCACCGGCTGGGCGCGTTGGGGGCCGTTGCTGATCAACGTGACACCGCTGGTTTTGATTTTCGCGATGGTGATCGTGGCCATGTCGGTCGGCTGGGCCACGCCCACCGAATCAGCTGCCCTTGGTGCGTTGGTGACGGTGATAGTGTGCGTGTTCTACCGGTCACTGACCCTGGCCGCGTTGGGCCATGCATTGATGGGCACGGCAGCCATCACCGGGGTGATCCTGTTCATCATCATCGGTGCTACCACGTTCTCGCAAATCCTGTCGTTCTCAGGGGCTACCAACGGGCTGGTGTCGCTGGTCAAGGGCGGAGACCTCTCGCCGTGGATGGTTATGGCCGCGATGATCGCAATGTTGTTGTTGCTGGGATGCTTTGTCGATCAGGTCAGCATGATGCTGATCACTCTGCCATTCTTCATGCCGCTGGTTCAGCATTTCGGGTGGGACCCGCTATGGTTTGGCGTCATCTACCTGATCTGTATGCAGCTGGGCCTGCTGACGCCTCCGTTCGGTATGCTGCTGTTCACCATGCGTGGCGTGGCACCCAAGGAGATTCCCACCCGCGAAATCTTCGCCGCCGTCACGCCCTATGTGCTGATGGGCGTGCTGATGGTGGCGCTGGTGCTGCTGTTCCCCGGCTTGGCCACCGGGCTGCCGGCGCTGTTGCTGGGCAAGTAGCACGATGTTGGCGTAACGCTTCGAACCCCGCTGCAGCTTAATGACGCTCCCCAAAATGCTAGCTGGCGCTTTGGCGGCGACAGACGCAGGCGTTTGGCTGAAGGTCTGAGGCTACAACATCAAGCGCTTCGGCAATGCCATCAAGAGTGGTTCGGCAAGTTGGCGCGCTATATCGGCAGCCTGGAGGCGGTTCAGTTGGTCGCAAATGTGGAGCGTGAGCAAAAAACCTGGTTTACTGAAAAAACCAACTACCCGAAGACCGCCTTACCTAGCATCTCAGGTGTTCCAGAATCCAACTTGGGCGTACATCTATCTCTGAAATCTGTACATGTCGATTTGGACAAAGTTGGAAATTACGTTGGCAGTTTTTTCCGTTTCGGATTTGAATCTACAGACAGCCACTTCAAGAAATGGTGGCATTCAGATGAACGAGCATCAATGAATTCAAATCAACTGTGGTCTAGGATGGAACGTGTTGCCAACAAAGTCGGTGACGATGTTCGTTCTTCCTGGATTTCACCTAACGATGTAGCACTTGAGAATTTTTCCTTAGAAATTTTCGCTGGAGGCTAGATCAAGCTAATTTCTAACGGCTCGGTTAGCGATGCAGATCTTTAAACACTTAAGCTGATTTATTCATTAATGGAGTCAAGTAAGTCAAAGTGCTTGGAACTTGGTTTTCCTGCACATCATGTTCAGTCACCTAAGATTTCTGAAACAGAAGCCTTTTTTATAATTCTCAAGAAGTTACTTGGTGAAACAGTTTCCATATAAGCAATTGAGTGTTCAATGAAAAAAGCCACTGACTTCAAAAAGAAATGGCTGAGCGATTACATTTGCCGTTTCCTGTTGTGAGTGATTTTGATTTTAAATTTCAAAAAGCGTTGACCCTTCCAACCTTTGTGGCTGCTGGAATGACTTTGCTTAAAAGACTA
>Ga0315908_10000174_pt1 | contig 52313 bp, 44 predicted proteins | sample LakEriMetagenome_12_FD_203520 | JGI IMG/M metagenome (GOLD analysis project Ga0315908, IMG submission 203520) | Freshwater fungal communities from buoy surface, Lake Erie, Ohio, United States - Buoy 4 MA124 | ecosystem: Environmental > Aquatic > Freshwater > Lake > Lake biofilm | place: USA...
TTGGCAGAGGATTAAAGATTAATTATTGTGACTAACTCTTTTGGTTAGAAAAAGATAAACTTGAGAATCTTAAGTCAAATTTATTGACTCAAAATCAGCTGTACTTAATTTAAATGAAACAGCCCTAGGGAGTGGGGGGGTGGGGAGAAGGGAGTTTTTTGCTGTGAACAGTGAACAGTGAACTGAAAACTCACATCTGATAACTGATCACTGATCACTGACTAAATCCTGCTATAATTTGGGGGAATAAGTATAAAAATATTAATTGCTCGATCGCTAATTATGGAAGATACCCTGCCGCTTATTTACGTTTCTGGATTGCTAATTTTCGTGATTGGTTTAGGAATTTTTGTCATCGTGCAAATCTTTAAAACCCGTCGAGTAGAAGGAACCTTTAACAAGCTACAAAAGAAATTGCAAAAAGAAAAAGGTACAGCTAAAGATTACTATGAATTAGGGAGTCTTTATCTCGATAAAAAACTCTATGTTCAAGCATTGAGTTTACTACAAAAGGCTTTAAAAATCTCTGGGGAAGAAAGCATCGAACCAGAAAATCAAGCCCTAATCTACAATGCGATCGGTTTTTCCTATTTTGCCCAAGAACAATTAGAATTAGCGATTCGTAACTACAAAGAAGCAATTAAACTTTATCCTGAATACTCTATCGCTCTCAATAATCTTGGCAATGTTTACGAAAAGAAACAAATGGCTAAAAAAGCTCTCGAAACCTACGAAGAAACTCTCAAATTTGATCCTAACAATACCGTAGCGAAAAAGCGAGCCGAATCCCTGCGTAAACGCTTCGCCGAATCGAAATAGTTTTGACTACTGATCAAATTCTTTTTAGAGATCGAAGAATCTTCGATCTCTTTCTTTATTTCAAGCCATAAAACACCACGATTAAAACTGGGGTTAAAATCGTCAAAATTAAATTTAGGGGCGCACCCAAACGGGTAAAATCGAGGAATTTATAGCCGCCTGGTGCATAAACCATGGTGTTAGTTTGATAGCCAATCGGTGTTAGATAACTATTAGAAGCAGCAAAGGTGACAGCATACATAAAAGCCAAAGGATTTAAACCCAAAGTTTTCGCCACTTCTACGGCGACGGGAATCATTAAAACCACGGCGGCGTTATTAGAGAGGATTTCAGTCAAAACTGAGGTAATTAGATAGAAGAAAACTAAGATCCAAAACCCCGAAAGATGGCCGCCGATAGCCACTAAATTATCTGCTAACCATTTAGTCGTTCCCGAGTTATCCATGGCAGTACCCAGGGGAATTAAACCCGCTAATAAAAAGATAATATCCCAACGAATGGAACCATAGACTTCCCCGGGTTTTAGACAGCCAGTAATTACCATTAAAACCACCCCAACTAAACTGGTGACGAGAATTGGTTGAATATCAAAAGCAGCAATAATAATCACCGACAAAGTAATTATTAAAGCAATAATCCCCTTATCCTTTCGCAGGGATTCGATATCTTTTTCTTCTAAGACTAATAATTCTCGCGTGGTTTGTAACCCAATAAAACTCTGTTTTGGTCCCTGAACTAAGAGCAAATCGCCAAACTTTAAAGGAATTTTCCCCAATCTTCCTTGTAGTAATTCCGAACCACGTCTAATCGCTAGAACTGTTGCGTTATAACGCTGACGGAATTTCAAATCTTTTAAAGTTGTCCCAATTAAACGGGAATTAGAGAGAATCAAAACCTCGGCTAATTTTTCCTCACCTGTAGTAATTGTCGATTCAATATCTCCTTTCTGAAATTTGACATCGGCAAAGATTTCTAAGCCTCGTTCATCTTTAATTTTTAATAGTTCTTCCCGACTACTATGAACGATTAAAATATCGCCAGCATTGAGAACTTTATCAGCTAAAGGTTGGGATAAATGTACCTTATTTCTGATTAATTCCAACACATCAAAATTAAACTTTCTTTGTAGTCCACTTTGGGATAAAGTTTGACCAATAAGATTAGAACGAGGGGCAATAATTACCTCACTCAGATATACTTTAGAACCGTAATCATCGTCTAAAAATTCCCCCGTGGAAGATTTGCGATCGGGTAGTAATTTCGGGGCAAAAATTGTTAAATAAATCAAACCTGCTAAAAAAGTTACTACTCCTAAAGCAGTGAATTGAAATAAACTAAATTCCCCATAACCCAGCTTGGCAGAAATACCACTAGCGAGAATGTTAGTAGAAGTCCCCACCACGGTAATCATCCCCGCTAAAACCGTGGCGTAGGAAAGGGGAATTAATAACTTAGAAGGGGAAATTTTTTGTTTTTTACACCAATCTTCAACGATAGGTAAAAAGATTGCCACCACTGCCGTGTTATTAATAAAAGCACTAATCGGCCCCACTAATGCCCCTAGGACAAATACCTGTTGGTGGGGACTTTTTCCCCCCCAAGCCAGCAAGCGATCGCGAATTACTTGAATCACTCCCGTGCGGGTAATTCCGGCACTAAGCACAAACATCGCCATCACCGTCACCGTAGCAGAACTACTAAATCCGGCGATACCTTCTTCAGGAGTAACTAAACCCAACAGAATCAGGACAATCGCCACACATAAAGCGGTTAAATCTACCGGTAGCCATTCCGCCACGAAAGCGACTAAAGCAACGACTAAAACCGTTAAAGTCAGAATAATTGGTGTTGGCATTGATTTATTTTTTCGTCATGAACCAGCGAATAAATAACTTCTCCAACTCGATCCAAACAAACATTAAGGCACTAAATCCAAAACAGATTAATAATTCTGTGCCACTAATCCATTGAGTGCCGAAGAAGCTTTGTAGAGGAGGAGCATAAATTAACAACAATTGTAGGATCGTTGTCAAGCCCACGGCGGCAATAATGTAAGGATTAGAGAAGGGATTCATTTGCACAGCTAACTGGGTATGGGAACGCACCGCTAAAGCATGACCCATTTGTGCTAAACAGAGGGTAGTAAATACCATGGTTTTCCAGCGTCCAGGATCTCCGATTTCGGGGGTTGCCTGAGTATATTGGTAAGCCCAAGCCATCATAATAATGGTCAGAATCGCAAACACCACACCGATGCGAATCATATACCAACCCAAACCGCGAGCGAAAATGCTTTCCCGGGGGCTAAAAGGTGGACGTTTCATCACATTAGGTTCGGCGGGTTCCATTGCCAGAGCCAGAGCCGGTAAACCGTCGGTGACAAGGTTCATCCAGAGGATTTGCAAGGGAGAAAGGGGTACACCGCCTAAACCGAGCAGAGGAGCCGCTGCAATCGTTAAAACCTCGCCAATATTACTGCCGAGAATGTATTTAATAAAGCGCCGAATGTTACTGTAAACCACGCGCCCTTCTTCAGTGGCAGCGACGATGGTGGCAAAATTATCATCCAGCAAAATCATATCGCTGGCTTCTTTGCTGACATCAGTTCCGGTAATGCCCATGGCGATGCCGATATCCGCTTGTTTTAGTGCCGGAGCATCGTTCACCCCGTCCCCCGTCATGGCGACGAATTTGCCCCGTTTTTGCAAAGCTTGGACGATTCTCAGCTTATGTTCGGGAGAAACACGAGCATAGACGCTCACACCATCTACCTCTCTCTCTAGATCATTCTGAGACATTTTTTCTAATTCTTTACCCGTGATTACTCGCTCCCCGGGGGCAGCAATGCCTAATTCAATGGCGATCGCCTTGGCGGTTAATTGGTGATCTCCGGTAATCATAATCGGACGAATTCCCGCTTGACGACAGAGGGCAACCGCTTCTTTAACTTCTTTGCGGGGTGCATCGAGCATTCCCACCAATCCCAACCAAACCAAGGATTGTTCCTCACTATCTTCTCTTTCCGCTTCTGGCACTTCTGTCATCGGTTTATAGGAAAAACCTAAGACTCGTAGGCCATTACCCGCCATTTCGTCATTTTGTGCCAAAATACGGCTTCTTTGTTCAGCTGTTAAGGGTTGACTTTCCGCCCCAACTTGGATCAGAGAACAACGTTCGAGAATTAATTCTGGTGAGCCTTTGGTAAACATTAAATAGGCAGAATCCCCCAAACCTAACTGGGCATTCTCACAGATTACTGACATTCTCTTTCTTTCGGAAGAAAAGGGAAATTCGCCTAAACGAGGGCTTTTGGGTGCTAATGCTTCCCGATATAGTCCTCCTTTACCCGCTAACGTCAGTAAAGCTCCTTCGGTGGGATCGCCTAAAATTAACCATTCTTGCGCTTTATTTTGCAAAAGTGCATCATTACACAGCACACAAGCCGTTAAAATTGCCTGTAGTTCGGGATCACTTTCACTAACACCATTAAACTCACCGATAGGCGCGTAACCTTCCCCCGTGACAGTAATTGTCTGCTCGGAAGTATTAACTTTCTGCACCACCATTTTATTTTGAGTTAAAGTTCCGGTTTTATCGGAGCAAATCGTCGTTACAGAGCCTAAAGTTTCCACTGCCGGCAATTTACGGATTAAAGCTTGTCTTCTCACCATTCTTTGGGTTCCAATTGCCAATGTCACCGTTACCACTGCCGGTAAACCTTCGGGAACAACGGCCACAGCCATACTGAGGGAAGTTTCGAGGAATGATTCAAAAAACTGCCAACCAAAGCGAATTACGCCCCCAAGCACGACTAGAGCCACTAAAGCTAGGGAACTACTCACTAAAACGTTACCTAACTGCGACATTCGCTGCTGTAGGGGAGTTGGTTCACTTTCTACTCCTTGCAACATGGCGGCAATTTTACCGATTTCCGTATCCATTCCCGTCTTGGTAATCGCCACTTTCCCCCGCCCCTGTACTACTTCTGTACCCTGATAGACGAGGTTAATGCGATCGCCTAAAGAGGCATCCTCCGGTAAAACCTTCTGTGCTTGTTTATTCACCGATTCCGCTTCCCCCGTTAAGGCAGCTTCCCGGATTTGCAGGTTTTGTGCTTCTAATAATCTGCCATCGGCGGCAATTTGTACCCCCGCTTCCAGCAACATGATATCCCCGGGGACAAGTTCCTTGGCCGCCACTTCAAAGGTGCTACCATTACGAATAACCCGGACTTTCGGCGAGGATAACTGCTTAAGGGCGGCTAAAGCCTTTTCTGCCCGACTTTCCTGTAAATATCCTAAAATACCGTTTAAAATAACAATTGTAAAAATAGCGATCGCATCTTTGGGAAATTCCCCTTTTTTTAAGTCCAAAACTGCCGAAACCACCGCCACGGCAATCAGCATCACTAACATAATGTTAGTAAACTGTTCCCATAAAATCATTAACGGGCTACGTCCCCCCGTTTCTTTTAGTTCATTTAAACCGAAAATATCTTTTCTTTTAACAATTTCGTCCTCAATTAAGCCGGTTTCCCCATTGGTTCTCAGGATTTCGAGGGTTTGTTCCCCAGTTAAATTATGCCAAGCACGATTATTCTCTATTTCCGAGACTTGAGGTGACGTAGTGGGAAAAGTCATAGCGATCAATTGAAGAGGGTGTACGCGTGAACTAAAAAGGTAAGCGAATTAAGCTAATTACATATCACAATATCAGTTATCAGTTATCAGTGACCAGTAAGCAGTGACCAGTTATCAGTTATCAGTGACCAGCAAACAGTTATCAGTGACCAGTAAGCAGTCATCAAGGAAGTGGGGAGGGGTAATTATGAATTATGAATTATGAATTATGAAGTGGGGTGTGGGCTTCGCCCGTGAGCTTTTGTCGAACGCTGAACTCAGGCCGAGGTCCGAACGGGTGTGGGGAAATGGGGAGAATAAATAAAAATAATCTCCTGTCTCCTACCTTTTGCCTCTTGCCCCCTGCCTTCTCGACAATCTGAAAAAAAATGTAACGAAATGTGAAGTATAATAGCGAATGTGATAAAGACAAGACATTAGAGAGTAGATAGGAAACGATGCGAGTTGCGATCGCTGGTGCGGGACTAGCCGGATTATCTTGTGCGAAATACCTTGTCGATGCGGGACATACGCCCATCGTACTGGAACGTCGCGATGTATTAGGGGGAAAAATTGCCGCTTGGAAAGATGCCGATGGGGACTGGTACGAAACCGGTTTACATATCTTCTTTGGCGCTTATCCCAATATGCTGCAATTATTCCAAGAATTAGGCATAGAGGATCGTTTACAGTGGAAAGAACACTCGATGATCTTCAATCAGCCGGAAAAACCAGGGACCTATTCGCGGTTTGACTTCCCTGATATTCCCGCCCCAATTAACGGTATTGTTGCCATTCTCCGCAATAACGATATGTTAACTTGGGAGGAAAAAATTAAATTTGGACTCGGTTTAATCCCTGCCATTGTTAAAGGCCAAAGTTACGTCGAGGAGATGGATAAATATTCTTGGTCGGAATGGTTAGAGAAACAAAACATCCCCCCTAGGGTAGAAAAAGAAGTGTTTATCGCTATGTCGAAAGCCCTAAACTTTATCGATCCTAACGAGATTTCCGCCACAATTCTACTAACAGCCCTCAACCGCTTTTTACAGGAGAAAAATGGCTCAAAAATGGCTTTTCTCGACGGTTCACCCCCGGAAAGACTCTGCCAACCTTTAGTCGATTACATCAGCGCTAGAGGTGGCGAAGTGCGCTTAAATGCCCCTTTAAAAGAGATACTCTTAAATGAAGACGGCACAGTTAAAGCCTTCTTAATGCGCGGTTTAGACGGTGGGGAAGATTATCTTTTTGAAGCAGATATTTATGTTTCGGCGATGCCAGTAGATCCTCTAAAAGTTTTACTGCCTAAGCCTTGGCAAGAAGATAAATTCTTTCAAAAACTAGAAGGATTAGAAGGAGTTCCCGTCATTAATTTACACCTCTGGTTTGATCGCAAACTAACCGACATCGATCATTTATTATTCTCCCGTTCGCCCTTACTCAGTGTTTATGCTGACATGAGCAACACCTGTAAAGAATACGCTAACCCCGATCGCTCGATGTTAGAATTAGTTCTCGCTCCCGCTCACGATTGGATTACTAAATCCGATCAAGAAATTATCGCCGCCACGATGAAAGAACTAGAAAAACTCTTTCCCCAACATTTTACTGGCGATAATCCCAGTCAATTGTTAAAATATCATCTGGTGAAAACTCCTCGATCAGTTTATAAAGCCACCCCTGGCCGACAAGCTTATCGACCTTCTCAGAAAACTCCGATCGAGAATTTTTATCTCGCCGGTGACTATACCATGCAAAAATATTTAGGAAGCATGGAAGGAGCGGTTTTATCAGGAAAATTAGCGGCAGCAGTGATCAGCAAAGATCACCCCGCAGCACCGCTAAACCCGAATAAAAACCAATCCACACCAGTGTCCAGCGCTCGTTAATTCTCTGGCTAGGGACTAATGACGAAAATGGCCTTGAGTGAGACAATGCTATATCATTAGCCACAGTTCGCCGTTAATCTAAGTCAATCATTCCGCCCCAGCAGAATGCTCCAATTGCCAAAACCGACCCACCCCACCAAACCCCTCGTCTCCCTTGCGGAGTCCTACGAACTCTGTCGCCGGATTACAGAGAAGTATTCCAAAACGTTTTATCTCGGTACTCTCCTGATGCCGAAAGCAAAACGTCAAGCGATCTGGGCAATTTATGTCTGGTGTCGTCGTACCGATGAACTGGTCGATGGACCCCAAGCCCGGTTAACTACCCCTGAAACCCTCGATTTATGGGAAAAACAGCTAGAAACCGTCTTTTCTGGGGTTGCCCTCGAGGATGCCGATGTCGCTCTCGTGGATACTCTAGAAAAGTTCCCCATGGATATCCAACCCTTTCGGGATATGATTGCCGGGCAACAGATGGATCTCTATCGCAGTCGTTATCAAACCTTTGATGAACTAAAACTGTACTGCTATCGGGTGGCAGGGACGGTGGGGTTAATGTCCAGCGCGGTGTTAGGATTGGAAGATGGCGATCGCTCGGCTCCTTGGCGACGCAATCAAAGCGTCTATATTCCCCAAGAAGAAGCGATCGATCTCGGTATTGCCAATCAATTAACCAATATTTTGCGGGATGTGGGGGAAGATGTCCATCGTGGCCGGATTTATCTACCTTTAGAGGATTTAGAGCGTTTTAACTACAGCGAAGACGATTTACTCAAAGGGGTTAATGATCACCGTTGGCAGGCGTTAATGCGCTTCCAAATTGAGCGCGCTCGTTATTACTACGATTCCGCCGAAAGGGGGATCCGCGCCCTTAATCCCGATTCCCGTTGGCCGGTTTGGGCGGCTTTACTGCTTTATCAAGGCATTTTAGACGTAATTGAAGCAAATAATTATGATGTCTTCGCCCGTCGTGCCTTCGTGCCTTTAGCCAAGAAAATGCTCTATCTACCCGTGGCTTGGTTGCGATCGCAGGCGTTATAAAAATGCGACGGGTTTTGTCCCTTGCCGACTCCACCCGTCGAGTCTTACCTAGGGGCTGCTGAAAAAGTTTTTCGTGGGGGCAGGGTGTGGGGTGTGGGGTGTGGGGTGTGGGGTTTTATCCATTTTCAGGTGGTCAATTACCTAATTTTCAGGGAAAAAATCCCTAAATTTTCCCCCCAATCACTCCAATGGTAGGCACTTTTTCAGGGAAAAAAAGTCTAAAAGCCTTATCCAACAAGGTTTTTAGATTTATTCAGCCAACCCTAACTATTAAGTTTTCCCAATTCAGCTGCTTAACTTGGGTTTGGTTTTTCAGCGCGATTTAGGAGTCACCAACCAGAAGGGTCCAGTTTCCGTGCAGGGAACATCTCGATCGGTTTCGTAAACCACAAGACCATCTTGCCGATCCAAAACTAACGCTTCTCCTAGACGGACGTAGGATATAAATGGGCCGAGATAGCGGACGACAGGCTCATCGCTACAGGCCGGCAACACCCGATCATTAAAATACTCGTATCCCACATCCTCGACGCTTTCATAGTAGCGGACGCTGAGGTCATCGAGCGCTTTCCCGGGAAAGCGGTCTTGGATAGCTGACCGGAGAAATTCTGGCAGCGGTCGATCGGGCGATAATAATGTTCCAGATTTCATGGCTTTTCCCCCTAAAACTAAAGGAAGCGGGAAACTCTGACAAGTGCCTCCCCGATCGGGACTATTCACTTCCGCTCCCTACCCCGCCAATTTTTTACTAGGGATGGAAGCCAGCGCGGGGAGTTCCCTTTGTATTTATTGTAACAAATTTCCCCGCAAAGGTTCAGGGCGATACGGTGAGAACAGTTTTTCTTGATTTTTCGTTACAAAGATTGACAAATTTATCCTTTTATTTTGGCGATAATAATAATTACCAGGCGACAAGCCAGAACAAATAATGGAAATAGGGAAAGACGGACGAGGATGGGACTAACTAACTAGCCATGATGATAGCGAGAAAAGAAGTAGTTTAGTAGTGCCGAATTCTCGTTCCCGATCATTTAGGAGGTAGGAAAGATGACAATTTATGTCACCCGCGAGGGAGATAAACTGGTGGCCGATTCCCCACTGGAATTGGTAGAAAAATTACAACAATGTCAGGGTAGAATGGCGGAAACAAGACAGGACTTCATGACTCGGATGGCCGCACAGATGGTAGCCAGCCAAGGCGTTACTGTTCCCATCACCGACCCGGAGAATTTTATCGCCGAGCTAATCCACAACGATTTTCTCAGCGTGGTGGACAGTATTGATGGCTAAAAGTCGGACGGGGAATTGGCGGCAAAACTTAGCCCCTAGGGTTCCTAATACTTTACAATACTATTTTTCTTACTGATTACTGTTCACTGATTACTGATTACTGAAAAACCCCCATCACCCGATCAACAACATTTTTCAGGGTGATAGGATAAGCTGGAATTATCGAAACCGTAGAAATAATAGATAAAATGAGTAATCTCCTCTGGCCGCGTTTTCTCAAGAAAGCTTACCGTCAAGAACCAATAACTAGCTTTATCTTTACCGCAGCGGCAGTAGATGTCATCATCGGGGTTCTAGGACAAAGATGGACACTGCTATCTTTAGGGGCAACGATTATGGCGATCGCTATCTTCGCCAGGTGGCAACAGAGCCAAAAAAGCCAGCAAATCAACCAAGAAGAAGCGGCAAGATACTATTTACCGCCCCAATCGGGTCAAGTAGCTTTACCAACCCTGAAAAACGAAAAAAATCGACCTTCTTAGCTCAAAAATCTGACCTTGCTTGGCAGTCAATCCCCTCAAAGGCTAGAATCTATAGCACCGTTAATATTCAACTAAATTTATGAAATTCCGATTTATAGGTGGGGAGAAACTTGTCGGGGCAATTGTGGTCACTGTCTTAACCACGCTGACAATCGGAGAACATCAGCTTAGTCAGGCCCAAAGTCCCATTGCACCCCCTAAACCCGCAGCTGAAAGTGGCCAAAAAACCCCAGAAACTATCCTAGTAGAAGGTTTAGGCAGACTTACCCTCGCTAAAACCTTAGAAGGGCAACAATCCACCCCTAATGCTGTGATTTTCAGCCCCGATAACCAATTGGTTCTCGCTGGTGGTAGTGATACGGATCCTCTCCTGAGAATTTGGTCCGTAAAAACGGGGCAAAAAGTTTCCCAAACTCGCGCCCAAAGAACCAGCGTCAAAGCTTTAGCCATTAGTCCCAACGAAAGATTATTAGTTAGTAGCGGTTTAGATGGTTCGATTAATTTTTGGAATCTGGTGGAAGGCAAGTATTTAGGAATTGCCCTCGAACACGGTAATACGGTCCTCGCCCTCACCGTTACTCCCGATGGTAAAACCTTAATTAGTGGTGGTTTGGAAGGAATTCGCCTCTGGACAGTGCAACCCCCCCGCCGTCCCCTCTATCGTTTAAATTGGGTGGGTAATTTTGTTTATTCCCTAGGGATGAAATCCGATGGTGTCACCCTTGCCAGTGGTCATGAAAACGGTGAGGTAAATTTTTGGGACATCCGCGAGGGCAAATTTTTGTCGAAATTTTCCGCCCATCCCCAAGCGGTTAGCAAGCTTTTATACACTCCCGACGGCAAAAATTTAATTACGGGTAGTTTAGACCGCACGATTAAAATCTGGGATACGAGCAATAATAAGTTATTATTTACTCTCATCGGTCATACAGCCCGAATTCGCTCCCTGGCACTCCATCCTAACGGACAAATTCTCGCTAGTGCTAGTAATGACGGGGTGCGTTTATGGGATGTGACGACGGGTAAACAGTTAGCTTGGTTTGATAATAATTCCGACTGGGTGGAATCCCTAGCTTTTAGTCCCGATGGGCAGTATTTGGCTAGTGGTAATTATGATTTTAAAATTCGCCTCTGGCAATTCGTTCGTTAGGCAAAAATGCCCGCATTTAGCCTTTAACCACTTCTAGAAAAGCCGATTTAGCCGCCGCCTGTTCCGCCGCTTTTTTGCTTCTGCCTGTTCCCACTCCTAATTTCTGCTCATTTAACCACACTTCCGCACAAAAACGTTCTTGATCTAAGCCATTGATTTCTTTTACTAAATATTGCGGCAGTTTTTTGTATGTTGCTTGTGTCCACTCCTGCAAGGCATCCTTATAATTCTGTCGGGCCGGATCTCGACGAATTTCGGCCGCTTTTTCCCTTAGTGGCTCATCTAACCAAGAACGCACTAAAATCATTGTCTGTGTACTAAGATATAATGCTCCCAAGACCGCCTCAAAAGCGTCTGCTAGTCGGGAAATTCTCCCCGCTTGATCGATACTCGTACTACTTGATACCAACAAATAACGCTCGAAACCGTAGCGATCCGCAAATTCCGCCAGAGTGCGATCGCTAACCATCATCGATCGCAGCGCAGCAAATTCTCCCACTAGGGCCTCCGGATAGGTTTCTAACAATACCTCCGCCGCCACGAGTCTTACCACAGAATCGCCCACAAATTCCAATTGTTCATAATTCTTATCACGGGAAACACTGGGATGAGTTAGGGCCAAATCTAATAAATCCCATCTGACGGGGACATCAGCCGATAAACCCAGCTTTTCCACTAGGGTTTTTAATTGTTTTTGGCGACGCGGATCACTTAAGGACATGGGAGCGGGGAGCAGGGGTGTGGGGTGTAGGGTGTGGGGTGTAGGGTGTAGGGTGTAGGGTGTGGGGTGTGGGGTGTGGGGAGAATAAATAAAAGCAATCTCCTATCTCCTGAATACTGAATACTGACTCCTGATAACTGATAACTGATAACTGATAAGTACCTAAGCAAAATTAATTACACATTTCGATAAAGCTTTTGCCTCTTGCCTATTGCCTCTTGCCTGTCTTCACTAGGAAATTTATTTTGCATGACTACTTAAAGGAGAGAGTCAGACATAAGCCGAATTCTGTATTTCCCAACAGCAGTAAAATTGCTTTTACCTTTGTTGGAATAGAGGTTATCTATCTGGGATAATTGTCACCAATTACCTCAAGCGGTTCCTAAGAACGGGACAGGAAAAAGACCAACCTTTGTCCCTCCACCTTGCTCCCCACCGGGGTTTACCGAGCCAGTACCTCTCAATACTGCTGGTGCGCTCTTACCGCACCTTTGCACCCTTACCCCCAATCAGTTATCAGTTATCAGTTATCAGTGGAAAGTTATCAGTAAATTTACTTTCGTTACTGATTACTGTTTACTGATTACTGAAAAAAGGGGGCGGTATTTTTCTGTGGCACTATCCTCACGCTCACGCGCACTGGACGTTATCCAGCAAGTGTGGTCTTTCGGGAGTTCGGACTTTCCTCGGAATCATTGATAAAATGATCCCGCAACCTCTAGACCAACTCTCTCCCATTCTCTAGTATGACTTACCAGAGACTCGATCACCCATATATCCCAGTCAATAATCAGTGATCAGTAAACAGTGAACAGTGAAAAGACAGCAGGAAACTGCTATTTAATACTGCTCGCTTAATACATACTGCTCACTTAAAACTCAAATCTGATAACTGATAACTGATAACTGCTCAATGTCGATCGCTCTAAACGTTAACATTAAAGGTAATGGCTATCCGATTCTCTGTCTGCACGGTCATCCCGGTTCGGCAGGTAGTATGTCTGTATTTACCGATCATTTTTGCCAACGTTGGCAAACCCTGGCCCCGGATCTGCGCGGCTACGGTAAAAGTCGTTATCGCCTGGATTTTCAGCTAGAAGAACATCTAGAGGATTTAATCGAGCTGCTCGATCGCCAAAAAATCCAGCAATGTTTAATTCTCGGTTGGTCTTTGGGGGGTATAATCGCCCTGGAATTAGTATTGCGCCATCCCGATCGCTTTCCTGGTTTAATTCTCGTGGCTTCGGCTGCGCGGCCTTGGGGTAGTCATCCTCCTATCACCACCACGGATCTGATTTTGACGGGGATGGCGGCAATTCTCAATCAGATCAAACCGGGATGGCGTTGGAATATTGATACTTTTGCCCGTCGTTCGCTGTTTCAGTACCTTTTTTCACAACATCAAGCGATATCCTATCAATATCTCGCTCAAGATGCTGTTACCGCCTACTTAGGCACTTCTCCAGCTGCTGATCGCGCTTTAAATCGGGCTTTAAAAAAAGGTTACAATTGTTTAAAATCTCTTGACAGAATCACAATTCCCTGCTTGGTTCTGGCGGGGGCAAATGATCGCCATATTACCAGTGCCTCGAGCCAAGAAACGGCGGCAAAACTGAAACTGTCTCAGTGGAAATGTTACCCGGATACGGCCCATCTGTTCCCCTGGGAAATCCCCGACTTAGTTTTAGGGGACATTGATCATTGGTTGGCGGAGCATTTTAGCGATAAACTGGCAGGGTGAAGTGAAAACTACTGCCGTGGTCGGGGACACTATCCACCCAAATTTGACCGTAGTGGGCGCGAATAATCTTGCGACAGACCGATAAACCGATGCCATAACCTTCTTTACCCTCATCCCGTTTGAGACGCACATGACCCTCAAAAATATGCTCTTGTTTTTCTTCGGGAATGCCGGGGCCGGTATCACTGATGCTCACTTGTACTTTTTGAGTAGTACGATGGAGGACAGAAAGGGTAATTGCGCCGCCGGCGGGGGTATATTTGATGCCATTCTCCAAGAGATTAATAATCACCTGTCGGATTAACTCCTCATCAGCATAGACGGGGGGCAGATCTTGGGGGATATCGCTTTGGAGAATTAAAGTCTTTTCCTGAAAAGTATCGGTAAATTGGGACAAAATTTCCTGACAGAGGGCTTGCAGATAGAATTTACTCTGTTGGAGAGTGAATTGCGCCGCCATGCTCTTAGAAGCTTGCAGAATATCCGTAATCAAACGGTTCATAATCCGGAACTGTTTGCGGGCCTGTTGGTGCAGTTGTTCTCGTAATTGCAGACTGCGCTCAGTATCTGGTTGATGATAGGCTAATTCGAGGGTTTCCACGGCGATGGAAGCGGCGGTAAGAGGACTGCGTAAATCGTGGGCTAACATAGCCAAAATTTGGTCTTTAAATTTTAATTGTTCTAATAATTCTTCCTTTTCCTGTTTGAGACGAAAAACCTCATCGGCGATGCGGATGAGTTCGCCCGAATGTTCCACCTCTTGAAGTTGTGCATCATCAGCGTGATGATTTTTGACCTCCTCTTTAATCGCTTTTTGCCAACGTACCAACCATTTTTTAAACTGTTCCACCAGATTACTGCCCGCGAGGGTATGGCGGGGGCCGGGGGCAATTTTGACCAAGGCGGGGGTAGCTACAAGGCGAAAATGTTCGACTAAATGAGGTTGCTGGCGAATTTCGATGATTTGTAGGTCAATCGGGTAATCAGACTTTAAAGACTGGAGATAGGCCTGAATTTGACGGATAATTTCTTGAGAACTGGGACGGTCATCAACAAACAGCAAAAGTTGAATCGAGAGAGGCGTTGTCGTCTCTCTCCCTAAAGCAGTCAGTGGCTCGTTAGATGGGAGCATCGGAAAATTAGTAAACCTAGGGATTGACGAGATCGATCGACGATCGATCGACTTTTATCATATTCTTTATTGTAGAAGCTTAAGATAGTATAAAATCTACTCAACCTAATCTTAAAGTTTTATTCCTTAATTCTAAGAAGAAATCCTATGGCTTTTGGCTATGTTGCCCTAGTTCTCCACGCGCATCTCCCTTTCGTCCGCCATCCCGAAAGCGATTACGTCCTCGAAGAAGAATGGTTATACGAAGCAATCACAGAAACCTACATCCCTCTGCTGCAAGTTTTTGAAGGTCTCAAGCGGGACGGTATCGATTTTAAAATGACCATGAGCATGACTCCGCCGTTGGTGTCGATGCTGCGGGATCCGTTACTGCAAGAGCGTTATGAAGAACACTTAGGTAAGTTAGAAGAATTAATTGCTAAAGAAATCGACCATAATCAACACAATGGCCATATTCGCTACTTAGCCGAATATTACGCTGAATCCTTCCAAAGTATCCGACAAACTTGGGAAAAATACGATCGAGATCTGGTCAAAGCTTTTAAACAATTCCTTGACAGTAATAACCTAGAAATTATCACCTGTGGTGCGACTCACGGTTATATGCCCCTGATGAAAATGTACCCACAAGCGGTCTGGGCGCAAATTGAGGTGGCCTGTCAACACTACGAAGAAAATTTCGGTCGTCGTCCCAAGGGCATTTGGTTGCCGGAATGTGCCTACTACGAAGGGGTAGAAAGAATGTTAGCCGATGCGGGCATTCGTTACTTCCTCGTCGATGGCCACGGTATTCTCTACGGTCGTCCTCGCCCCCGTTACGGCAGTTACGCGCCCATTTTCACGGAAACCGGGGTGGCTGCTTTCGGTCGTGACCACGAATCTTCTCAACAGGTTTGGTCTTCCCAAGTCGGTTATCCGGGGGATATAGTTTATCGGGAATTCTATAAAGATTTGGGCTGGGAAGCGGAATACGAGTATATTAAGCCCTATATCATGCCCAACGGTCAACGCAAGAATATAGGCATCAAATACCATAAAATTACTAGCCGGGACGGTGGTTTATCGGAAAAAGGGCTTTATGACCCTTACTGGGCCAAAGAAAAAGCCGCCGAACACGCGGGCAATTTTATGTATAATCGCGAGCGGCAAGTGGAGAGTTTAGCGGGAATTATGGGCCGTCCTCCCCTGGTTGTTTCTCCCTACGATGCCGAGTTATTCGGTCACTGGTGGTATGAGGGACCCTGGTTTATTGATTTTCTGTTCCGTAAGTCCTGGTATGACCAAAATATCTACCAAATGACCCATTTAGCCGATTATCTCCGGGCTAACCCGACTCAGCAGGTCTGTCGTCCTTCCCAATCCAGTTGGGGTTATAAGGGTTTCCATGAATACTGGCTGAATGAAACTAACGCTTGGATCTATCCTCACCTACACAAAGGCACGGAACGGATGATTGAATTAAGTCATCACGAAGCGGAGGATGAATTACAGGAACGGGCTTTAAATCAGGCAGCCCGGGAGTTATTATTAGCGCAATCTTCTGACTGGGCCTTTATTATGCGAACCGGTACAATGGTTCCCTATGCTGTCCGGCGCACTCGTTCCCACCTGCTGCGGTTAAATAAAATCTATGAAGATGTGAAATCCGAGAAGATTGACTCTGGTTGGTTGCAAAAAGTCGAGGAAATCGATAATATTTTCCCCAATATTGATTACCGTGTCTATCGACCTCTGTAATCTGGGTGAGTAGATAGGGTTAGCTGAATAAATCTAAAAACCTTGTTGGGTAAGACTTTTAGACTTTTTGTCAATCAAAAAGTACCAGATATGGGAGTGGTCGGGGGGAAAATTCAGGGACTTTTTCCCTGAAAATTAGGTAATTTACCCGATGAAAATGGGTAAAACCCCACACCCCACACCCCACACCCTACACCCTGCCCCTAGGAAAAACTTTTTCAGCAGACCCTAGTTAATGCCTCCCTAATTTTTTAGGGATGCGGGGGTAATTCTGAGGCTAATTTGGCCAGAATTTTGGGTTTAAGTTCCTGGAGTTTCTGTTTTAACATCCGCTTGCTAATTTGTGGGCTGCCAATCTGGGCAAATTGACTATCGGTCAGCCATTGCTGCAAATTTTGGCATTGATTGGCGGGAATATTGGCGGTGATCACATTTTCGCAGATATTGCCGCCTTCGAGGGAGAAAAATAAAATCGAGTATTGACCGGTTTCGCCGAGGGTTTTGGTCATTTTTTGACCCTGGGGGGTTTTTAAGTCCAAATAACAGGGCAACCAGCGCGGCCCCTGTTGACGATGATAGAGGACAGTAATCCAGAGAATCATCGGGTGGGGTGTGGGTAAAAAGAGGAATTGATTATAACGGACACTAGCAACCCGGACGGGGATATCTTCTCGAGCCAACATTACCCATAAACTGGCAAAAATGCCGTCAGCAGCCTTGATACAGCGTGAGAAGACGATTTTTTGGCGCGGTTTATCCTCGGGCCAACTGGACTTGAGACAGATATCCTTCCCATTAGCACCAGAAACACTGGTTCGATCTAAATCATCAAGGGTTTTAGTTTTGCTGGTGTAATCGTCGATTTTTTTGACTATTTCACCGATACGATGCAATTTATTGGGTTGATTATTTTTGACTAGGGGTTCGAGTCGTTCGAGAAGTTGTAGTATATCTGTAACACTTTGCGGTCGATCGCTGGGTGCTTTGGCTAAACAGCGCAGGATTAACTGTTCTAATTCTGGCGGTAATTGCAAGCTAGGATTAAAGGGACGGGGTTCAACGTAGTGGTGAACCTCATACCAACCGCCAAAGGAGGGATTATCGGGAAAAACGGGCGTTTCTCCCGTGATCATCTCGTACATCATAATCCCAAAACTGTAGATATCGGAACGATGATCGAGTTCTTTACCTTCCATCTGTTCTGGGGAACAATAGGCTAAGGTTCCCATAAACGATTGGGTTTGGGATTCTCCCGATTGGATGAGTTTAGCGATGCCAAAATCGAGAATTTTCACCAATTCCCCTAATCCTGAGTCCTGAATCACGATAATATTGCTAGGTTTGATGTCCCGGTGAATAATCGGACACATCTCGCCTTGGAAGATAATACCCTTATGGGCGCATTCGATGCCGAAACAAATCTGACGGGTGAGATGAAAGAAGCGCGGGAGAGGCAGCGGGTGATATTTGATGATTTCTCCTATGCTTTCCCCCTGCAAAAATTCCATGACGTAGAAGGGGACTTCCTTTTCATCTACACCATAATCACGAACTTTAACAATATGAATACTTTTTTCGCCTAAAAGTGCCGAAATAGTCGCCTCTCGCTCGAAACGCTCGCGCATTTTTTTGTTGAGGAGAGTTTGCGAGAGGAATTTCACGGCGACGGTTACGCCACCTAATAGTTTATCTTCTGCTCGATATACTTGTCCCATGGCACCGCTACCGATCAACTCGACCAGTTGGTATCGATTGGCAAGTAAACGCCGATGTCTAGATTCTGCCGACATAGCTAGGCTACCGTTTTAATTATAGTGAGTCTGATGGAGAGAGTTTTTTTAAGAACTGCTGCAATTACTAGGTGATCGAGAGGACTTAATCTTAGAATGCTTTTTTTAGGTTAAAAGCATGATTGTTAACATATATTTTCAGGCATTTTTAGTCATTGCCTCTTGCCTAATTAATTTTTGGGGGTTAAAAAAATGAAAAAACTAAGTTTGACACTCCCGTCGCTAAAAGCGAGGGATTTTTGGTTCATCGAGTCCACTTAAATTAGATGCCTTGCGTTATCCAACCCAGAGGTGGTTCTCACGCTTGCGCGTTACTTTTCGTATGCCCTACGATAGTTGTATTTCTACAAAGTTTGCTTGAATTGAAGTGTTAACTCCAAATACTGCTTTGTCTAGTTCCTGTAAAGATTTTACATCACGAGCGGGTGAGAAACTAGAACTATTGAGTAGAAACCCAGATCTTTGATTTTCAAGGTGCAGATACCGTAGTGATTAGACTACAGGAGTTTTTAAATCGGTTGATTACCCTATCTGCTCTACTTATATAGTAGCTATTTAGCCTGAGTAGGTCAAGTCCCTTAAAAGAAGAAGTTATTCGAGATTTTGTCAGGAGACTGGACACTTATTTTTAATCGTTCTTCGTGTCACTGAGCCTTTACATTGATCCTTTACATTGAGCCTGTCGAAATGTGTCGAAATGTGGACACTGATCCTGTCGAAGTGCTGTTTTATATTGGTCGGGGTTTCATCTCGTCTCTAAAAGCGAGGGTCTTCGCCCCGACATTTGAGATAAAATCTCCAAATAGACAATTTGATTGATTATTATGACCACTGACTCCTGCCTGCTGATACCAAATCCGTTTTTAATAGTGTGATTAACTCCCAAGTTATCAATTGTTTCTCCCCGCTCCGCTCTCCCCACCTCCCCCCGCAACGCGCACGAAGTGGTCTTCCCTCTCCCTAATTCATAATTCATAATTCCCACTCCCCTATACCTTCTAAACAGGATTTAGTATGACTCCTAAACCACCACTACAGGAAACTCCCTAGCCCCCCTAAAACTTTTTTGCCGAAAGTGACCGATCTGCGTAATAATTCTTTAATAAAGATTTGTAAACTTGAAAATGATTATCCTTTCGCAGTGCTAGAGATTTAATGAGACGACTAATTGCGATCGAAAAAGCTCTGCTCATCGGTCATATTGTATCGATGGCTTTTGGACTAGCCGGATTGTTGCTAGTTCTGCCCCATCCCGAATTTGTGGTCAATTTACCAGATTTTGGCAAAACCTTCTTTGCTTGGTCAATGGCTGGGGGGGGTGTGGTGTATATGGTGTTAGGAATGGCAGCCGTGGCTGTTTATGCCTATCGGACTCTAGGAGTGTGGCACTGGTTAGGATTCATGGTTCCCGCTATCAGTTTATCCCTTTGTAGCGAACTATTAGGAACCAGTACCGGCTTTCCTTTCGGTCATTATCGTTATCTTTCGGGCTTAGGTTACAAAATTGCGGGTTTAGTCCCCTTTACTATCCCCCTATCTTGGTTTTATCTCGGTTTTAGTGCCTATATCATCGCTCGTGTTGGTTTATCCACTCTTGCTATACCCCAATGGCTACAAAATCTAGGATCGATCGCTATCGGGGCGGTATTATTAACTTCCTGGGATTTTGTCCTAGATCCGGCCATGAGTCAAACTACCATACCCTTCTGGATTTGGGAACAACCGGGGGCCTTCTTTGGGATGCCCTATGAAAATTTTGCCGGTTGGTTTGGCACGGGCTGTGTTTTTATGACGGTAGCCACTTTAATTTGGCAAGTGCAACCGGTGAAACTGCCAAGTCAAGATTTAACCCTGCCTTTTGTGATGTATTTGGGTAATTTTGGCTTTGCTACGGTCATGAGTATGGGTGCCGGTATTTATCCGCCGATTTTCTTAGGATTACTCACCGGTATTCTGCCTTTAACACTCCTCTATAATCGCGCCAAGGCTGTTGCTTCCGGGCAAACAGTGGCAACCAGCGAAGTAACAACCCTAAAAATTCCCGTTGTTTCGGTGAGAGGAGCCAAATAAGTTGTTAACTGAGATAATTCTCGGTGCATTCTGCCTGGGGCTACTACTGTCTCAGGCTGTTGCCTTTTTTATCCTTCTTTCCCGTCTGCTAAAAGGGGCGCGTCGTCGTCCTCCCCTGACTCCCCAACCCCCCACCCCGGAGATGTTAGGGACAGTAAGCGTGATTGTGCCGACGTTAAACGAAGTGGCCAGGATTGACGGTTGTTTACAGGGATTGAGTCAACAGAGTTACGAAGTGCGAGAAATTCTGATTGTCGATAGCAATTCCCAAGATGGTACGCGGGAAAAAGTCAAGGAGATGGCGGCAAAAGACCCCCGCTTTCGCTTGAAAACCGATTATCCTTTGCCCCCCGATTGGGTAGGTCGTCCCTGGGCGTTACACAATGGTTTTTTGTTTAGTTCTCCTAAAAGTGACTGGATTTTGGGCATTGATGCCGATACCCAACCCCAAGCAAATTTAGTCGCCAGTTTAGTTAAAGCTGCGATCGCAGAAGGTTACGATTTAGTTTCCCTGTCGCCGCAATTTATCCTCTCCTATCCGGGAGAATGGTGGTTACAGCCGGCTTTATTGATGACTTTGCTCTATCGCTTTGATGCGGCCGGAGTGCGCGGGCAAGATCCCCAACGAGTCATGGCCAATGGTCAATGTTTTCTCTGCCGGCGGTCAGTTTTAGCGGCTTTAGACGGTTATAGCGGGGCAAAAGGTTCTTTTTGCGATGATGTCACCCTGGCCCGTCTAGCGGCGACGAAAGGCTATCGGGTGGGATTTCTCGATGGGGCGAAGTTGATTCGCGTGCGGATGTACGAAGGACTTAAGGAAACTTGGCGCGAATGGGGCAGATCCCTTGACCTCAAAGATGCCTCCTATCAGGGGCAATTATGGGGCGATTTAGCTTTATTAGCTCTTACTCAGGGATTACCGATAATTATCACCCCTTTACTGCTCACAGCTTTGATTTTTGGCTACAATTTCCTGAGTTTAAAAATTGTTTTGACTTTAAACCTGCTGCTGTTATTGATTCGTTTTGCCCTTTTATTGGCTGTCTCTCCTAGCTACTATCGGGGCAAAAAAGTCAATCTATCTTCGGGATTATTTTGGCTATCTCCCCTCGCGGATCCGCTGGCAGTTATCCGCATTTTTATCTCTGCTTTTACCCGTCCCCAAAGTTGGCGCGGTCGATTGTATCAGTGAATTGGAAAATAAACATTGGGTGTATTAGGCCCCCCTAACGGTAGATTGATTCATGAATCAATCTACTATGAGAGCAAAAACCTGTACTCCTCTACTCCCTAGCTTACCTCATAAGCCATTAAGAGTAGCAAAAAAAAGAATTAGATTCGGAGAATGAATCAGCCCCAGTATTAAGGGGGAATTGGCACCCTCCTTATCAAGGGGGGCAGGGTAGGGTTGATTCATGAATCAACCCTACTATGAATCAACCCTAGAAGGCAGGGGGAGATCGAAGGCAAAATCTATCTTCTATGTAATTAGAACCACTTACTTAGAACAGCCTTAATTATACTAGCCTTTTCACTTAAAACCGAGGAATATGATTAAAAAGATGACGCATGACCACAAACTCCCAACAAAATAACGAATAGCCATAACCCTGCTGCTCCACCGTCCTCACCTGAGCTTGTAAACCCTTTAAGGAAAAATCAGGATTCCAACCCGCATATAAACCCACCCCCACCGGCACATACCGGGAAGCTGTCGCCAGTCCCGATCCCGAAAGACTTGCCGCCACCTGATTGGGAGTTTTCCGATAGATCTGTAAGACCACCTCATCCACAATCCCTTGACGCACCCAAGCCAACCAATTTTGATTATATTTATTCACCGCAAAAGAGTGAGGATTAGGCGAAAGACTCACCACCAACTTGGGATTAATCGCCTTGACATGATCATGTAACTTGCGGGTTAAATTCGTTAAAGCTTGACTTTTATTACCAAAAACACGCGGAACTGCCCAATGATCATCTAACTGAATCCCCGCCAAATCTTTTTCTTTTAAAATATCTTCCATATTCCCCAAAAGATAGGCTTGTACCTGCGGATTCGCCGGATCTAACCAGACATTGGTTTCCACCACCGTCTTCCCTGCGGGCGTTTTTAATAGCCAATCCGGATGCTTTTTGGCAATGGGATCCTTAGGCGATAACATCAAACCATACTCAAACCAAGCAAATGGCTTCAAACCCTGCCGTAAAGACTCCTTAACCGCTGCCCTCCAGGGATTGCTCAACGGCGGCACAAACAACCAATTCGTCGGACGTTGGGAAGTCGGATAAAGCGTTCCCCTAAACCCATAAACACTAAAATACACCCGGTCATAACCCGATCGCGAAAGATGATTTAACACCTCGTCTAAGGACGTAGTGTGATGTAACAATATCGTGCCAATATTGGTTAACCAAACCCCCTTCATCTGCTCATTTTCCACTGCCTTTCGGGGAGCCGCTCGGTGAGTAACCAACAACAAAAAAGCCACTCCAGCAACAATCCCAAACCTCTTTAGGTACTTGCTAAACTTAACCATGATTGCCGATTAATCCCACCAAGATATTTGATAATAGTATTATTTTAGTCCGATTTTTGATATTCAGTTCATCATCAGCAGGCCCTATTTAGTCATACTAAATCTGGTTATTAAAAACTGATTATCAGTGAACTAAAAAATAGATATCGGGTGTATTAGGCCCCCCTAACACACCCAGAAAAGATTTTAGGAAAAATTAACCGACGACGCAGAGAATATCCGATGCGTGACTAGCGGTATTCACTTTGTCATCCATATAGCTAATTTTGCCTTCTGCATCGATGATATAGGTGACGCGCTTAGAATAGCCACCCCCATCGACATCATAAGCTTTGGTGATAGCACCATCGGTATCTACGAGCAATTGGAAGGGTAAACTGTATTTTTCTTTAAATTGTGCATGGGAACCTTGGTCATCCCTGCTCACCCCGAAGACTACTATTTCCTTGTCTTGGTATTGTTCGTAGTTATCCCGGAAGCTTTGCGCTTGCTTGGTGCAGCCGGGGGTATCATCTTTGGGATAGAAGTATAAAACTACGACTTTACCTTGAAAATTCGACAGGGAAACGGTTTTTCCAGTATCGTCGGTGGTGGTAAAGTTCGGTGCGATTGTTCCAACGGTTAAAGCCATAACTCCGATTCCTTTACAAAAGTTAATCTATATCGATCATAAGGGATGAGGGTCACAAACAGGGTGTGGGAATTATGAATTATGAATTGGGGAATGGGGAGAGGGGAGAGGGGAGAAGAAGTCAGAGCATTTGTACTGAATTTCCTGATCAGTTTAAATACAGTACAGCTTAGAAGACGAACAACAAACCTTTAGAATTTGTCTTAGGATAATATTTGTCAGCTAAGAGGGGGATAATATGGGGCTATTCTGGTTAAAGGTGAGAACTTTTGGGCAAAATATCTTAATCGGTTTAGTTTTAGTGCTATTAATCGGTTTTTATGACAGCATCAGCGCCAAATCTACCTCATTAATGATTGTTTATCCCCCCGATAATCATCAAACCACGGCCTCGAAAATCTTTTTTATTGGTTCTGCTCCTCCATCGGGTCAAGTTTTGCTCAATAATCAACCGATTCAACGCAGTGCTAAAGGATATTTTGCCCCTAGTTTTCCCCTAGAAGTTGGCGAAAATAATTTCACTATTCGCTATCAAAACCAAACTATTAATCGTCAAATAATTCGTCTAGATACTCAAGCAATTATTCCCCAAGAATTAGCTTTTGCTGATAACTCTCTCAGTCCTTCTGTCAATAAGACGAGGTTAGTGGGGGAATGGATTTGTTTTAGTGCGATTGCCACTCCCCAAGCTCAGGTTTCTGTGCAGTTAGGAGATAAAATCTTACCTCTTTTACCCCAAACTCACACTACAAAACTGCCTAGTAATGCCGCAGTTTTAACTAATCTTAATCAAGCGAATTCCGAGGATAAAACTGGTTACTATCGAGGTTGTCAGCAGTTTAAGCAAGAGGCTAACTTAGGAAAACCTATTTTTACAGCACAATTAAATAATCGCTCTATTAGCCAACAAGGTCAAGGAGAAATTAACATTATTAGCGATCAAAATTTACCAGTGATTGAAATTATAGCGGTCCAAGGGGTAGCACGCACGGGGCCGGGTAGTGATTATTCCCGTTTAACTCCTTTACCCCAAGGCACGAAAGCGAGAGTCACTGGGAAAGAAGGGGATTGGTTACGGTTAGATTATGGTGGTTGGATTTTAGAGCGAGAAACCCGTTTAATAGTTAATGAAGTCCTAGATAATGCTAATATTCGTGGTCTCTCTTCTCGCAGTATCAATCAAGCAACGGAAATTATTTTCCCCCTCTCCCATCCTGTACCCATCGCCGTGGCACAAGAAGATGATAAATTTATTTTGACTCTTTATAATACCATTGCCCAAACCGATACAATTTTTCTAGTGGATAATCCTTTAGTAAGACGTTTAGATTGGCGACAAATCAACCCGACCACGATAGAATACACTTTTAATCTTAATCAAAAACAACAGTGGGGTTATAGTCTTCGTTACCAGGGGACAAATTTAATCTTAACCCTGCGTCATCCCCCGGAAAAAAGTGATAATTTACAGGGCAAAGTTATTTTATTAGATCCAGGACATGGAGGTAAAGAAACCGGCGCTGTCGGTCCGACGGGTTACACAGAAAAAGAGATTAATTTGCTTATGTCTAAATTAATTAAACAGGAATTAGAAAAATTGGGGGCAACAGTTTATTTAACCAGAGAAACGGACATTTATCTATCCCTACCGGCACGAGTAGAGATGATTAATAATCTGCAACCAACCCTAGCAATATCGGTTCACTATAATGCTTTGCCTGATGATGGAGATGCCTTAAATACTCAAGGAATCGGCATATTTTGGTATCATCCCCAGGCAGCGGATCTATCGGTTTTTCTCCACGATTATTTAACCAAAAATCTTAGTCGTCCTTCCTATGGGGTATTTTGGAATAATTTAGCTTTAACTCGTCCCTATAGTAGTCCTTCATTGTTATTAGAGTTAGGATTTATGAGTAATCCTCAAGAATTTGAATGGATTACCGATACTCAGGCACAAAAACAATTAGCGCAAGTTTTAGCCGCCGGAATTAGCCAATGGTTTCAACAATCTGGGGTAATTGCTTCCAGTTAAGATTTAATGGCAATCCGAGGGAGATAAGCTTAAATCTTTGTGAAAAAACAAGCCTTAGCTGGAAAGCCGGTGATAGGATTTTCTGGAGTCTTTATCTTAATCTGAGGAAATTAAATCAAGTTCATGGAAAAAATGTTACCAGTGAACAGCAATCAGACAAAATAACTGCTAGATTACAAGGTATAGTCCATCACTCCCTAGTAGATATTCAAACAGCGATCGCTCTGTGAGAAAAATCTCTGGATTAGCCAACAACTGAAGATAGTTTACCTGAAAATTTCCCAACAATTCACGCCCTTATAGACAACTTGCTCGCAGCCCCCCTTATTAAGGGGGGATTAAGGGGGGATCAAAACCACCTTATTAAGGGGGGATTAAGGGGGGATCAAAACCACCTTATTAAGGGGGGATCAAGGTGGGATCAAAACCACCTTATTAAGGGGGGATTAAGGGGGGATCAAAACCACCTTATTAAGGGGGGATCAAAACCACCTTATTAAGGGGGGATTAAGGGGGGATCAATCGCTCACCTCAAGGTTGGGGTGGCCCAATTAAATCCCACTCCTGTTATTATTCTTCTCTACCTATGACTAACTCTTTATATATCAGCACGACGGCAACGGGAAGCGGTAAAGCGTTAGTCGCTTTAGGAATTATTGACTTAATTCTCCGCAAAACTAATAAAGTTGCTTTTTTCCAGCCAATTGTTCTCGACTGCTCCGAAGGTCATCGGGACGAAGACATTGACTTAATCCTCAATTATTTTAAATTAGAACAAACCTACGAAGAAGCCTTCGGTTTATGTTACGAAGAAGTTAAGGATTTATTGGTACAACAAAAATTTGATGAAATCATCGAAAGAATTATCAAAAAGTTTAAAAACTTAGAAAAAAAATATGATTTTATCCTCTGTGAAGGTTCCGATTATCTGCAAGAAAATTCCGCCTTTGAATTTGAACTAAATACAGAAATTGCCAAAAATCTCGGCCATCCCATCTTAATATTAGGTAATGCCCACAATCGCAGTATCGAAGATGCCCTTAGTCCGATCCTGATTTCCTGCGACACCTACCAAGATAAAGGTTGTACGGTGATTGGGATTATTATCAATCAAGCTGAAGAGGAAAAAATAGAGGAATTACGGAAAACCCTGACTAAAATTTTTCCCCCCCAAGAATATGCCCTAGGAGTGATTCCCCACAATGCCAAACTGAGCAGCCCGCGAGTGGCAGAAATCGCCCAACAATTACAGGCAAAAGTTCTCTACGGACAGCAGAGATTAGACAGTTTAGCTAGTAACTTTCTGGTGGTGGCCATGCAGATGCAAAATGCCCTAGAGCGGCTAAAAGAAGATAGCTTAATTATCACGCCTTGGGATCGCGGCGATGTGATTATCGGGATGTTACAGGCCCACCAATCGGCCAATTATCCCCAATTAGCCGGTATAGTCTTAACAGCAGGTCATAAACTCAATCCTTCGATCGCCCGTTTAATTGACGGTTTGCCCGATCCCTTACCGATTCTCTCCGTCACCACCGATACCTACACTACGGCCGAACGCATCCACCAAGTGCGAACCACCCTGACCTCGACGGACTACGATAAAATTAACCTCAGTCTGCAGCTTTTTCACAGTAACATCAATCTTGATCGCCTAGAAGCGCAAATTCGCACTTTGCGGACCCAGGGGATTACCCCGAAGATGTTCACCTATAATCTCGTACAACAGGCCAAAGCGCAAAAACGTCACATCGTTTTGGCCGAAGGGACCGAACCGCGCATCCTCCAGGCAGCCACAGTTTTAATCGAACAGGATATCGTCGATTTAACCCTTTTGGGACAACCGGACGAGATCGCAATGGTGATTAAAAAACATGGTATCACTCTCGATCTCGATCGCCTGCAAATTATTGACCCCGTGGCTAGTCCCCATTTTGAAAGCTATGTGCAGACCCTCTACGAAGCGAGAAAAGCCAAGGGAATGAATCTGGATATGGCCCGGGATTATGCACAGGATGTCTCCTATTTTGGCACTTTAATGGTGTATCAGGGCGATGCTGATGGTATGGTATCGGGGGCAGTGCATACCACTCAACACACGATTCGGCCTGCACTCCAGATTATCAAAACTAAGCCCGATTGTGCGATCGTCTCCTCGGTCTTTTTTATGTGTCTAGAGGATCGAGTCTTGGTTTATGGGGATTGTGCGGTCAATCCCGACCCTAGTGCCGAGGAATTAGCCGAAATCGCCCTATCTTCTGCCGAAACCGCCCAAAAATTCGGAATAGAGCCGCGAATCGCCCTGCTTTCCTATTCTTCGGGTCAATCGGGCCAGGGAGAAGACGTGGAAAAAGTACGACGAGCGACCAAAATCGCTAGGGAAAAACGCCCCGATTTGAAGCTAGAAGGGCCGATTCAGTACGATGCGGCCGTGGATAAGGAAGTAGCTGCCCAAAAAATGCCGGGGTCAGAGGTAGCGGGCCAAGCGACGGTGTTTATTTTTCCTGACCTGAATACAGGGAATAATACTTATAAAGCCGTGCAGCGGGAAACAAAAGCTTTAGCGATTGGTCCAATCCTACAGGGATTAAAAAAACCCGTCAATGATCTCAGTCGCGGTTGTACCGTTCCCGATATTATCAATACGGTGGTAATCACGGCCATTCAATCCCAATCTTTTTGAGTTATCAGTTAGAAAACGGGTTTCTCAAAAAAACCCTTTTTCTGGAATATGCTTATACCATTTCTCTAAATGAAAACTACACATCGAATTTAAGTCACCCTTTTTAAGGGGGATTTAGGGGGATTAAACTTCTGTAGTCAGACTTTGGAGAATTGGTATTATTTCCTCCCGACCGGGCCAGAGCGGGAATCAAAACTATCTCAATGGAGCGAGATGAATCGCGACCAGAATAAAACTAACGCGGTAGCGTTTCCACTTTCGGGGAGTTTTGGTTCTCGACGTATTTTTTTAGTTGTTCGACAGTAACGTCGCCACAACTAGCCACGAAATAAGCTCCCGTCCAAAAATAGGGTTTGTTGTCGAAATACTCGGCCGCCAAATACGGAAATTCTTGTCTAATTAAGCGACTACTAACTGTTTTAAGGTTAGCGATTAGTTTGGTCCATGATTGTAATTATAGCGTTTCCTGTTCGCAAGAGATACATTATCGATGGTGAAAAGCTTAATTAGCAAAGGTTAAACTGTGCCACACAGGTGTGAGAACCGCTATAGTTGATATCCTAGGCAGTAAGTGTTATAATTTAACTATACATCACGCTCACGAAAGACAGTGATAACGCTTACCTACCAGTACAAACTAAAGGTAAACAGACAACAGGAACAGGAGATAATCCACATTCTTGATGTTTGCAAAAGCGTTTATAATTACGCTCTTTCAGAACGGAAAGATTGGTTAAACTCTCGAAAGTGTCTTGCGGATCACTGTTCGCTAGTTTCCGAGTACATAATTCCTGCGGATGAACCCTATCCTAATTACTTCGTTCAAGCTAAAAATCTAACGGAAGCTAAAAAAGTTTACCCGATATTAAAGACGGTTAACGCTCAAGTTTTACAGCAAGTCTTAAAAACTTTAGATAAGGCGTTTAACCAGATGAAATCGAAAGGCTTCGGCTTTCCTAGATTTAAGAAAAAGATGCGGAGTTTTGTTTTTCCTGCGCTGTCAAAAAGCTTTCTAGGTGACGAATACTTAAATTTTCCACAATTGGGAAAAATTAGAATCAGGCAATCTAGAGAATACCCGTCTGGGTTCGAGCCTAAACAAGCTCGAATTATCCAAAAAGCGTCGGGATTTTACGTTTCGGTTTCCTTCCAATCTACGGAATTAGTTCCCGATATGACAGTGGGGAAAACCTGTTTAGGAATTGACGCGGGGATTGAGAGTTTTGTTGCTACTTCACGGGGAGATTTAATCAAAGCCCCTCGATTTTTGTTGAAAGTACAGAGTAAGCTTAAATTGCTACAAAGACGCTTGAAACGGAAAACTAAAGGCTCTAGCAATTGGTTAAAACTTCAGGAGAAGATAGCAAGATTACATGAAAAAGTGTCTAATACTCGTAGAGATTGGCACTTTAAGTTAGCTCATTACCTTTGTGATCTTGCTGATAATATCTTTGTCGAAGATATTAACTTCATTTCCTGGTCTAGAGGGATCGTTAGAAAACAATCTCTGGATTCGGGCATCGGTAGTTTTATTAACGAGATACTACCGTTTGTCGCTTGGAAACGGGGGAAATATTATCTTAAGGTCGATAAAAACGGAACTTCCCAGGAGTGTCCGAATTGTGGCGCGATTACTGGCAAAAAGTCGTTATCAGAAAGAGTTCACCGGTGTGATTCTTGCGGCCACATTGAACCGAGAGACACGGCATCAGCGAAGGTAATCGAGAACCGAGGAAAAAACGCGGTCGGACTGACCGTGTTAGAAAACGCTCGCGGAGGCGATTTGACGGGGATCGACTGGGTTAAACCAGGTCGATCTAGTTAAAAACCTATGAACCGAGAATCTCCCGCTACACCGCGCGAGCGGTTAGCGGGGGAGAGTCAAAATTAGAATGATTAAACCCCAACCATAACCCCGCCTCGATAACCGATAGCCGATAACCGATCGCTAAACATGGATCCATCTTTCGCCCTTACCCTGCAAATTGTCATCACTGTGGTGGCGGGGATTACAGCCCAAGTCATTGCCGAATACCTGAAAGTTCCCAGTATTGTCTTCCTGCTCATTTTTGGGATTGCTTTAGGGTCCGATGGTTGGGAAATTCTACAGCCCCAAAGTCTGGGAATTGGCTTAGAAGTCCTTGTTGCTCTCTCTGTGGCGATTATCCTATTTGAAGGCGGTTTAAGCCTAAGCGGACGGGAATTAGGGCGAGTTTCTGGCAGTTTACGCAACCTTGTCACCCTCGGTACTTCCATCACTCTCATCGGTGGCGGTATGGCAGCCCACTGGTTGGGGGAATTTCCCTGGCCGATCGCTTTTCTTTACGCTTCTTTAGTGGTGGTAACTGGTCCGACAGTGATCGGGCCTTTGCTGAAGCAAGTAGCCGTAGATCGGCGGGTGGCGACGCTTTTGGAAGGGGAAGGGGTATTAATCGACCCTGTGGGCGCAATTTTAGCCGTAGTGGTGCTAAATACGATTATTGATAGTCATGCCCGCCCCATGGAAATTATCACCGGTTTAACCCTGCGTTTAGGCATCGGGGCGGCGATCGGCATTGCTGGAGGAGGATTGTTAAGTTTTATTATAAAAACTTGCAATTTTCTGACTTTTGAGTTAAAGAACCTCGTGGTTTTAGCGGGAGTCTGGGGATTATTTGGTTTATCGCAATTTAGTCGCAGTGAATCGGGGTTAATGGCGGTGGTAATGGCGGGAATTGTCCTAAAAGCGGCGGCAGTTCCCGATGAGCGGTTATTAAGGCGTTTTAAGGGTCAATTAACCACTCTTTGCGTGTCGGTACTGTTTATTTTACTAGCGGCGGATCTTTCGATCGCCAGTGTCATCGCTTTGGGTTGGGGCAGCGTCCTGACGGTGTTAGTCTTGATGCTGGTGGTGCGTCCCCTGAGTGTGGCTCTGTGTACCCTAAAAAGTGATCTAAATTGGCGACATAAGTTATTTATCGCTTGGGTTGCCCCTAGGGGAATCGTTTCCGCCTCTGTAGCTTCTTTATTTGCCATTTTACTCACCCGTGCCGGTATTAATGGCGGTGAAGCGATCAAAGCTTTAGTCTTTTTAACAATTTTAATGACCGTTTTTATTCAGGGATTAACGGCGCGGTGGGTGGCAAAAGGGCTAAAAATCACTTCTTCTGCGGCAACAGGAGCAGTAATCGTCGGTTGTAATCCTCTAGGTCGCTTAATCGGCTGTTTATTCCAAGAACAAGGGGAAAACGTGGTTTTAATCGATACGGATGCCAGGGCCTGTCAGCAAGCAAAAGAAGAGGGTTTGACGGTGCTGCAGAGTAGCGGACTTGATACAAAAATACTGCAAGAAGCCGGCATCGAATCCATGGGGACTTTTCTGGTTTTGACTAATAATAGCGAGGTTAATCTGGTTTTAGCCCAAAGAGCCGGGGAGGAGTTTCATCCTCCCCGGTTGTTGGCTGCCTTTGCGGGAACCCCTAACCCAGATAAAAATAAGGTTAATCAGGTTTTTCTCCCTAGTTTTTCGGTCAAGGAATGGAATCAGTATTTAGACGATAATCAGATTAAATTGGGTAAAACTATCTTTAAAGGCAATGATTTGAGCGAACAACAGACCAGATTAACTAAATTAATCGAAAATGGCGAACTGCTGCCCCTACTATTGCGTCGCGATAATTCCCTACAGGTAGTAACAGAAAGGGAAGAATGGCGCACCGGAGACGAATTAATCTATATTCTGCGTGATTTACGCCCGCAACTGCTTAAACGTCTTTCCGGCACTGTCAGAACCCGTTTATCTTTAGAAATCTTACCCGAAGTGGAAATCGCCACCAGTAGATAACTTGAGACTGTTCTATACTATTTAGTGGATTTAACGGGTTCAGGGCTTAAAATAAGCAACTGCCGACCGACGTTAGATTTAGCGACACCTAGCAGTACGGGATGTTCAGTTTTGGGGGCATCTTGGGGTAAAGCACGAAAAAGGTACAGCCATCCCCCTCTTTCCAGTAATAATCGCCAGACGCGATCTTGCTCCGTATCGGTTAGGTTGCGCTGTTGAATAATGCGGGCTAAATTAGGATCACCAATGAGACTCTGCTGATCTTCGGGCGTTAGGGCTTCAAAAAGGGGCTGATTGGGATCAAGATCCCCTGCTTCTTTACCTAAAATGAGCAGTTCCTTGGCACTAATCAGGGTGACAACGGGGAGAGTAGAAGTGGGATTCACCGCATCTCGACGGGCATCCTTTAAACCTTGATCCCGGGCAAGATGGAAGATGAGTAAGAGAATCCAACTCAGGAGAATCAGTTCCGAAGCGAGAGGAAGGGTTAACTGACGCTGAAAGCGGGGACGAGGAGCATAGGGTATTTTTCGGCGATTGCGTTGGTTTTGTCTTTTCAGTTGCCAATTTTTCAGTCTAGTGAGCCACTGTTGATATTGCCAGTGAAGGAAAGCAAGACAAAGGGTGGAAAGCTGAAAAAGTATAGGAATCAGAAGGGCAATAATCAGGGTGTTAGCAATACTTTGAGGCGTACCAAAGAAGACTTGAAGAGGGAGTAATAAGAAGGATTCAACCGGAAAATCGAGGCTGGTGATACCTAGTTGGTAATAGGCAAAGTATGCCCAACGATAGACCCAACCCGTATAGTACAATCCCGCACCAATGAGACCGGCGGCACTGGCAAGATTGAGGAGAATCGTCGGGGGAGAAGGAGTCGTCACAGGGGGCTACTAACGCTAAAAAAGAACGCTAAAATTAAAGTTATTATAGATGATCATTGTAGGGCGAGTTATGGTCAGACGTTTAGAAATTTTATCCGGTATAGCTTTAGTTTTTTTGGGATTTTTGACTGTTTCTAGTATCGCTCAAGCACCCACCCTCGAAGCGGCTTTACCACGATTAGCAAATATTACGTTACACAATGGCAGAGATTATAAGGGGGTGACGTTAACTCGGTTCGATCGCCCTCAGCGTCAGATTTCTTTTAAGCAAGGGGGTAAGGAGTTTAATCTACCCATTGCCCAAGTGACACAATTAACCTTAGAGGGAGAAACCATCATCAGTATTCCCGAAAACCCGATAATTGTGATTCAGGGAGAGGACAAGCGATGTGGTTCGGTTTATGCTCTACCGCGCCGTTTTGAGCATTTGAGTTTGGTGGAAAAGCAAAAGCGTAAGCAGGTAGAGATTAACTTATCAGATTTGCCTCCAGAGATGCAAAGAGAGTTAACTCAGAAAGGGGCTTATGGTTATGTGTTGAAACAGTTAGAATTTGCTAATGGCGAGTTAAAAGCGGCAGGAGTGGTGCGTTGTCGGGCAAATTAATCACCAAAATTATGTCAATAAAAATCAGTATCAGGATGTTTAGGATTAAGGGATTAACAGGATTAGGTGACTTGTGAAGAGTCTATAATTAAAGGATAAAAAGACTATAATATCCATCCTGAAAATCCTCCAATCCTCAAAATCCTGATACTGGCATTGAGGATTAAGGGATTAACAGGATTAGGTGACTTGTGAAGAGTCTATAATTAAAGGATAAAAAGACTATAATATCTATCCTGAAAATCCTCCAATCCTCAAAATCCTGATACTGGCATTGAGGATTAAGGGATTAACAGGATTAGGTGACTTGTGAAGAGTCTATAATTAAAGGATGCAGGGAATAGGACACCCACCCCCAACCCTATCCTGAAAATCCTCCAATCCTCAAAATCCTGATACTGGCATTATGGAATTAGACGAAATCACCTATAAAATTATTGGTTGTTGTATGAAAATCCATCGAACACTGGGGAATGGGTTTCAAGAAGTCATCTATCAAAGATGTCTCGATATTGAATTAGGAAAAACAGGATTAACCTTTGAAAGAGAAAAAGAACAACTTATCTTTTATGAAGGAATACAAGTCGGAACAAGACGCGCCGATTTTACCGTAGAAGGAAAAGTCATTGTCGAATTAAAAGCAGTAATTCGCCTAGAAAATGTCCATCTTGCACAAGCAAAAAATTACGTCGTTGCTTATAATTTTCCTGTTGGTTTATTAATCAACTTTGGCGCAACCAGTTTAGAATACAAAAAGATATTTAATAATAGATAACAAATATCAGTATCAGGATTTAGAGGATTAAGGGATTAACAAGATTAGGTTATTGGCAAGGAGTACATAATTAAAGGATCATAAAGAATATTATATCTATCCTGAAAATCCTCAAATCCTCAAAATCCTGATACTGGCATTGAGAATTAAGGGATTAACAGGATTAAGTTATTGGCAAGGAGTAGATAATTAAAGGATCATAAAGAATATTATATCTATCCTGAAAATCCTCAAATCCCCTCAATCCTGAGATCAGGATTTTTAGGATTAAGGGATTAACAGGATTAGGTGACTTGTGAAGAGTCTATAATTAAAAGATGCAGGGAATAGGACACCCACCCTCAACCCCATCCTGAAAATCCTCCAATCCTCAAAATCCTGATACTGGCATTGAGGATTAAGGGATTAACAGGATTAGGTTATTGGCAAGGAGTAGATAATTAAAAGATACAGGGAATAGGACACCCACCCTCAACCCCATCCTGAAAATCCTCCAATCCTCAAAATCCTGATACTGGCATTATTGAGATAATATAAAGAATCATTTGAGTCTGGCGAGGGGAAGCAATGAAGACAGGTTTAGGGATATTACTCAGTCTAGGGCTAGTCGTAACAGCGCCGCATTTGACGGTTATGGCCTCCCCCCTATTGGTGCAGACGGATTTACGTCAAGAAGCAGATCGATTACTTCAAGAAGCATTTGAATTGTTCCAGTCGGGAACATTAGAAGGCTATCAGGGGGCATTAGGGAAGTACCAACAGGCGTTAAAGCTTTATCAGCAACTCGACAGTAAATTAGAGCAAGCATTAGTCCTCACCAGTTTAGGGCGTATCTATGATGATTTAGGAGAAAAGCAAAAAGCTTTAGATTTCTACCAACAGGCTTTACCCTTAAGACGGGCGGTGGGCGATCGCAGGGGCGAAGCCGTTACTCTCAATAATATTGGTGCTGTCTATTCTGCTTTAGGGGAGAAACAGAAGGCATTAGACTACTACCAACAGGCTTTACCCATACTTCAGTCGGTGGGCAATCGCGCAGTGGAAGCCACTACTCTCAATAATATTGGTCTTGTCTATTCAGATTTAGGGGAAAAGCAAAAAGCATTGGACTACTTGCAACAGGCTTTACCCCTATGGCGGGCGGTGGGTGATCGCTCTGGGGAAGCCATTACCCTCACTGGTATCGGTCTTATCTATGACAATTTAGGAGAAAAGCAAAAAGCTTTGGACTGCTACCAACAGTCCTTAACCCTATCACGGGCAGTGGGGGATCGCTCTGGGGAAGCCGTTACTCTCAGTAATATTGGTGCTGTCTATGATGATTTAGGAGAAAAGCAAAAAGCTTTAGATTTCTACCAACAGGCTTTACCCTTAAGACGGGCGGTGGGTGATCGCTCCGGGGAAGCCACTACTCTCAGTAATATTGGTGCTGTCTATGATGCTTTAGGGGAAAAACAGAAAGCATTAGACTACTACCAACAGGCTTTACACTTAGACCGTGCCGTGGGTGATCGCTCCGGGGAAGCCACTACTCTCAGTAATATTGGTCTTGTCTATTCTGATTTAGGGGAGAAACAGAAGGCATTAGACTACTACCAACAGGCTTTACCCTTAAGACGGGCGGTGGGTGATCGCTCTGGGGAAGCCGTCACTCTCATTAATATTGGGGCTGTCTATTCTGCTTTAGGGGAGAAACAGAAGGCATTAGACTACTACCAACAGGCTTTACCCTTATGGCGGGCGGTGGGTGATCGCTCCGGGGAAGCCACTACTCTCAGTAATATTGGTCTTGTCTATTCTGATTTAGGGGAGAAACAGAAGGCATTAGACTACTACCAACAGGCTTTACCCTTAAGACGGGCGGTGGGCGATCGCTCTGGGGAAGCGATTACCCTCAATAATATTGGTCGTGTCTATGATGCTTTAGGGGAGAAACAGAAGGCTTTAGACAACTACCAACAGGCTTTACCCATAATGCGGGCGGTGGGCAATCGCACGGGGGAAGCCGTTACTCTCAATAATATTGGTTTTGTCTATGATGATTTAGGGGAGAAACAGAAGGCTTTAGACTACTACCAACAGTCCTTACCCTTATCACGGGCGGTGGGCGATCGCGCGGGGGAAGCCAATACCCTCAATAATATTGGTTTTGTCTATCGAGATCAAGGAAAACCAGAAGTGGCGATTAACTCTTGGGAACAATCCGCTAATCTGATTCTGGATCTACGGCGGGGGGTTAGCCGTTCCTTGCGGGCAACCTTCCTAGAAAGTCAGCAAGGGACAAGCATTGCCCTAGTGGATCTGCTCATTCGCCAGAATTCCCCTCAGAAAGCTTTTGAATGGGCAAATCTCAGCACCACTTTTGACCTTGTGGATTACGATCGCCTTGCGGGAACGGAAGGACAAGTCAAAAATCCCGTCGCCAATCAAGCTTATCAGGAGTGGAAAGCACAGGCACGGCAACTGGAAGCCCGGCGCCAAGAATTACAAACCAACTTCAGCGACACCCTCTCCCGACAAGTCCGGCAACAAGAAGCCGCCCTCAGCGAACAAGCGGAAATCCTTGTGGAAAAATACCCCGAATTAGCCGATTTACTGGAAATTACCCCCACCGACCTCGCCCAACTGCAAGCCAATCTACCTGCTAATACCACCCTCCTCCAACCCGTCCTACTCACAGGCAGAAATAACGTTGAACATACCGTTGCCCTCTTTATCCTTACTCGTACCACCCTTAAGGTTCAGCAAGTTCCCGTCCCTAAAGATCTTAATGAGCGTCTGCAACGCTACGCCAGCCAACTGGAAAGCGACCTAGAAATCGTCGATCGCGCCCTCAGTTCCCAACTCTATGACCTGCTGATTCGTCCCATTGAAGCCCAAATTGCCCCGAATCAAACCCTGGCCATCATTGCCACGGGTGCTTTGCAAAGAATCTCCTTTGAAACCCTCTACGACAGCCAAACCCAACAGTATCTCCTGCAAAAATATCCCATTCACTACCTCACCCGTCTGAGTAAAGTGCAGCCCCAACCCACGCCGAAAGTCAATAATCCTAGTGTCCTCGTCTTTGCTAATCCCCGTCCTACCCAAGTCGAATTAATCGGGACAGAAGCCCAAGCCGACTTTCTGCAAAAAACCTATGCCAACAGCCAAATCTACAAACACCAACAAGCCACCCTCGACGCCTTTTTAAGCCAATCGCCTCGGTTTCCTATTCTGCACTTAGGCACTCATGGTTGTTTCCGTCCAGAGGGGTGTCCTAGCCTAGGCATGAAACCGAATACCCTGCTGTTTGCCAACAAGAGAGAGTATGAACTCAAAGATGCCGTGAAACTGGGACTGCAAAACACCGAACTGATTACTATTGGCGCTTGTGAAACGGCGCGGGAAGTGGATGGAGTCGGTTTGGCGGGTTTGGCCTACGTTTGGGAAAGAGCGGGGGCGAAAACCACCCTCGCCAGTCTTTGGAATGCCACCGATTTTGTGCAATATTCCCAACAAAACAGCCCAGAATTGCCCACGGCGGCGATTTTAAATCAATTTTATACTAATTTACAACAGGGCATGACCAAAGCGGAAGCCCTCCGTCAAGCAAAACTCGCCCATATTGACCTTCATCCTTTCTTTTGGGCGGCGTTTATCCTGATTGGAGATGGTCAAGAGTTGGGAGCAAATGGCAGGTAGCGGGGAGCAGGGGGATCGCCACCCCCCTTACCAAGGGGGGCAGGGGGGATCAAAGACAAAATCTATTGGCTAAAAAAACGGTACACTGATAATTGATAACTGATCACTGATCACTGCTTATGCCTCCTCGTTGGCCCCGTCAACCCGATCGCAAAAACGATCCCGCTTTCCGACGTTTAGATGATCGCATGAATTTCGCCGTTCATGTAGCGGCTTTTTTAGCGATTAATTCAGGGTTGTGGTTTTTTCATATCATTAAATTCTCCGATTGGACTTGGTTAAATCTGTTCACGGGAATTTGGGCTATTCTATTGGTGGGACATTTGATTTATATAGCGGCGATCGCTAACTACTCGGTAACATCCCATGGCTAACACAACTCAGGACATCGAAAATCTGGCGGCCCAAATCGGCGACAATATCTACATTGACGTGGCTAAATGGCATCTCTATCTCCGGGAAGCACATTTACACAGCGTCGTTGCCGAAAAAGTCTTCCCTTTGCTCGAAAACAACAGCTTAAGCGAGAATGCAGTCATGTCTATCCTGCGGGAGATTAAAGTCACCCTCGGAGGAGGTCATCTGCAAGTTTCTCTAGCGGATTTGTTACCCAGCAAATGTCAGATAGATTTAATCGATTTGCTAGAAGAATACCAAAAAAGTTTCTAGAATTCCCCAATAGTATGCCCGATAACTCGCAACTATAGGGTTGGCTGAATAAATCTAAAAACATTGTCCGATAAGTACTGGCCTTTGGAGTGATCCGGGGGAAAATTCAGGGACTTTTCCCCTGAAAATGGCTAAAACCCCACACCCCACACCCCACACCCTACCCCCACCGAAAAACTTTTTCAGCATACCCTAGTTAGAAATAGTCCCCCAGAAGCAAACTATGGAAATAGGTGTTCCCAAAGAGATTAAAGATCAGGAGTTTCGCGTCGGTTTGAGTCCTAGTAGTGTGCGTGTACTCAATGATCGCGGTCATAGGGTATTTGTGGAAACGGCCGCCGGATTGGGTGCTGGATTCAGCAATGAGGATTACCAAAAAGCTGGGGCCAAAATTGTGGAAAAAGCGGCACAAGTTTGGGATAAATCGCTAGTTGTTAAGGTAAAAGAGCCGCTTAAGGCAGAATACGGTTTTTTAAACAAGGAAGCTCTCCTTTTCACCTATTTACACCTAGCGGCCGAGCGCTATTTAACGGAAGCATTAATCGAGTCGGGAACAACTGCGATCGCTTATGAAACGGTCGAGCTTGCCGATGGTCGCTTGCCTCTCTTAACTCCCATGAGTGTTATTGCCGGTCGTCTTTCGGTACAATTTGGGGCCCGCTATCTGGAAAAACAACAGGGAGGTAGGGGAGTTTTACTGGGGGGTTTCCCCGGGGTGAGTCCTGGACAAGTGGTTATCCTTGGCGGTGGTGTGGTGGGTACGGAAGCGGCCAGAATTGCCATCGGTATGGGGGCAAAAGTAACTATTTTAGATATTAACGTCGAGCGCTTGGCCTATTTAGAGACTTTATTCGGTTCCAGGGTAGAATTGCTTTATAGTAGCTCGGCACAATTAGAAAATGTGGTTCCTAAGGCCGATTTATTGATTGGGGCAGTGCTAGTCTTAGGAAAACGAGCGCCTACGCTGGTTTCTCGCTCTTTAGTCGCCAAAATGAACCCTGGTTCTGTAATTGTCGATGTGGCAGTGGACCAAGGGGGCTGCGTGGAAACCCTGCGGGCCACTTCCCACAGTCAACCGACTTACCTGGAGTCGGGAGTAGTACATTATGGAGTGCCTAATATGCCAGGAGCAGTCCCCTGGACGGCAACCCAAGCTTTAAATAATAGTACCCTACCCTACGTTATTAAATTAGCCGACCATGGGTTAAAAGCCTTGGATCAAGATGTTTCCCTCGCTAAGGGGTTAAATGTCGCCAATTATAGGTTAATTCATCCAGCAGTGCGCGAAGTTTTTCCCGATTTGATTTGAATGTCAAAAAGGTGCGACTGAATTATTTTGGGCTGCTAGGAAAATCAGTCGTATCTATCTTAACAATTAAAACAGGATTAAGGTGGTTAATTCACTTGTACTTTATATATCTTGTTGGTTATAATCAGGGAATATCATCCCTAGGAAAATATTAAGGTAAAATGGTCAAATTTATCGATTTATTTGCCGGCATTGGAGGCTTTAGAATAGCTTTTGAAAATCTGGGTTGTCAGTGTGTTTTTTCATCGGAGTGGAATAAATTTTCTCGAAAAACCTACGAAGCCAATTTTAACGATAGTCCCGAAGGAGATATTACTTTAATTCCCGCTTTAACAATACCAGATCATGATATATTGACGGCTGGGTTTCCCTGTCAGCCTTTTAGCATAGCTGGAGTAACTAAACACAATGCGTTAGGTACTCGCCATGGATTTGATCATCCCACTCAAGGAACACTTTTTTTCGAGGTTGTCAGAATTATTCGAGAAAAAAGACCGAAAGCATTCATTTTAGAAAATGTCAAAAATTTACAGAGTCATGACAAGGGTAAAACATTTGAAGTGATTAGAAATACCCTATCAGAGGATTTAAATTATCATATTTATTATCAGGTCATAGATGCTCGTTCTCTTGTTCCCCAGAACAGAAAAAGAATTTTTATAGTGGGGTTTGAGAAACCTAGCCGATTTATGTTTCCAGAAATACCAGATATTCATCCTAAAATTAAAGATATTCTTGAAGGGGAAGTTGATAGTAAATATACTTTAACAGATCATCTCTGGGATTACTTACAGAAGTATGCTGATAAACATAAAGAAAAAGGGAATGGTTTCGGTTATGGATTGGTTAATTTAGAGGGAATTGCCAGAACTTTGAGTGCTAGATATTATAAAGATGGTTCCGAAATTTTGATCCCTCAACAGGGAAAAAATCCCCGTCGTCTAACACCAAGAGAATGTGCAAGATTGATGGGATTTCCTGAAAAATTCATTATTCCTGTATCTGATAATCAAGCTTATAAACAGTTTGGTAATGCGGTTGTACCTCCTGTAGTAGAGGCAATAGGAAGGGAGATATTGCTAAGTCTGAATAATCCTATTTTAGATCAGAAAAATTTGCTTGATTCATCTCGCAAAAATCCAATTATCAAACAATTAGAACTTGCCCTAGTTTTTTAGTCCTAAAGATTTATGAGTGATATCTATAGCTTTAATGTTCAGGAAAATGAATTAATCGAGACAATTAAGAATGCTTATTATATGCAACCGGTGATCTCGAAAATAGACGCTATTTTAGCAATTCAAGATGTAGAGATATATCAAAATGCTTTCAATTATCTCTATGAAGTTATTCAAGGCTCAAAAGATGAAGTAGAAAAAATTATTAAACAAAGAAAGCTTCAGGGATTGATAAAAGATGAAAAACAAACTGCCAAAGCTGTGGTAGGAAACATATTTCCCTATGCGGTTATCTATATTTTTCTCAAAAATAAGGAGATCAAGAATATTGATCAACGTATTTATATAACTAATAAAAAATCTGCTGTTCGAGGATTTGAAAATATATCCACTATTAAATTGGGTGATGGAGAACAACAAAAACCAGATTGTGATTTGATCATTTATTCTTACCATACTTCTGCAAATATAAGTGATGGTAATAATCAAGAAATACCCTATCCTAAATGTATAATTTTATCGTTAAAAACTTCTTTGCGAGAAAGAGCATCGCAAACCTATAAATGGAAACTTTTGTTAGAAATAGCTAATGATCATGGTTCTAAAATTAAGGAAAAATACGGCATTAACTATAATGTTCCAGAAATTCCTCTTATCTGTTTTGTTACAGTTAATTTTTACAACGAAATTAACAATCCTCAACAACGAGGAATGTTAAAATTTTTTGATAAAGCATTTTTGGCCAAAAAATTAGATAATGAAAAAGAGACGGATTTAAATAGACAAAAATCCCAAGATTTTATTAGTCCCTTATCAGAGTTAGTAGATTTTGTTAGAGACTTTTTTAAACTGTAAAGTCAGGAAAAATTACACATTATTTTAGGAGTTATCAACGAACAGCAAGAGGATTTTACTAGACTTGATTTTTCGGAAAAGATCAAAACAGAAACCGAGGCAATCAGAAAAGTTAGAATCGGACAAAACTTTTTTAGAAAGACAATTTTAGCCCTATATAACTATCGTTGCTGTATTACAGGAAATCCCATTCCTCTGTTATTAACAGCTAGTCATATATTACCCTGGAGTCAATTTCCTGAACAGCGTTTAAACCCTCATAATGGCCTGTGCCTAGCTCGTACTCATGATACTGCTTTCGATCGAGGTTTAATTAGTTTCGATGAGGATTTAAGATTAATTATTGGCCATGAGATCGAAAAAAAGGCTCAGGATCAAGGTAGTGAGACGTTAGAACTAAATTTTATCAACTATCGCGGTAAAACTTTAAATGTTCCTGATCGCTTCTCACCAGATTTAGATTTTTTAAACTATCATCGCTATCATATATTTCATGGCTAAAAATAGGATAAGGTAAATTAAATTCTCAATTACATTACTTTGTTTATAATTGAGTTTGTCTAAAACATTTTTGCAATTATGGAATTTAATGACTATCCTGTTCTCGTCAGCTTGTATGTAAAGTTTTATGTACGGATTCAACATTTCTGACCTAGGCGGTTATCTATATTTTTCTCAAAAATAGGAAATCATACTAAATCCGTTGAGTATAGGCTACATATCAGGAGAGGGAATAGGCACTCATGCAATAGGCAAAAGTGGCAATAAATAATCAGTCTTTAATAACCAGATTTAGGATTAAGATAAAATTATTGTACTATCAACGGATATCGCTTAAAAAAACTTACTCACAGGGATTTTACCAAAATGTCTAACGAAACCGTTACTTATAGTCTTGAATCCATCCTTAAGGAAATAAAAGACAGCATCAAGGATGTTAACCAGAAATTTGACAGCCTACAGAAGAATCTTAACCAGAAATTTGACAAAATCGACGAACGGCTAACTAAACTAGAGGTGGGACAGGCAAAACTAACTGAGAAAGTCGATGGGATGGATAGAAGACTAGAAAAGGTGGAAGGAACCCAAAAAAATCAAGTTTGGACGTCAATTATTCTTTTAGGATAGGCCATCGGCACGGCAGCGGGGCGCTCTTTCTTTTCTGGCAATCCTTAGAAATATTGTCATAATTTCTCATTTTATGGTAGTTATGAGGGGAAATTGGCAGATGTGAAACTCAGGTTAAAAATAAGAGATGTCTAACCCATCCTGCCGATAATTATGCTTTACGATACCTAAATTATCACGTTCGGCATCACGACAAAGCCCCGTTGTCAGGAAAACGGGGTCGCGGGCGCTCGACGGGATCGCTACTTTCACCCCTATCCAGAAGGTTTAGATTTTCGATTTTAGTTTGCCGCGCTTCGGGACGGCTTTCGCCCGCGCTTCGGGGTGAATAATCCTAACCGTCACCTTCCCCACCCCATTCCCTTAAAAAGGCGGACACCGCATGAAAGAGATTTTGTGTTGTGGGCGGAAGATAACTATAAGGCCATAAAAAAACGTTGAAAGGCCGCGCTCCCAGTTGCTCTCTATATCTAAAAGTATCTTGCTCCGACAAACTCACCACTGCATCGAGTCTTTCGGCCAGGGCGATACAGTTCCGAAAATTTTCGGTGGCATAACATTGAACGTCAAGCTGATTACACCGACCCCCTGTGACTAAATTTGCCTGAAATGGCTGAATACTGCAAAAAATCGGTTTCCGGTACTGATAATCTAGAGATTGGAACTCCCTCTCCGAATAATGGGCAAAAAAATGGTCATCGACCTGAATCCCATCCCCGTGACGCGCTTCATGGATCAGTTCAGCGACGCTCAGGGAACGGTACTGGGGCGACTGAACCCAGACCACCGGCATTAACCTGTACTCTCGCGCCTCCCGACTCACCCGCCTCTGTACCTCATCGGACACTCCCCGAAAATCCAGGAAGACCACCTTATAGTTTTGGCTTTGGATGTCTTTCATGACCTGGCCGAGGGTGTTAGTGGACGAATGAAACCGAATTTGAGGTTGAGAAAGCCAAGTTCCATTGGGAACTCCTGCGATCGCTAATCCTGGAGAGAGGCATCCCCACAAAGTTGACAGCCAAATTCCCGTTTTCTGAGATGGTCGTCGGTGCTTCTTGGTCAATAACCTAACCATTGTTCGCATCTTCCCTCCGATTTTTCCACTCCGCCCCGCATACTGTAATTCTCGATCCGCCCATTTCTCCATTTTTTTGATGACCTCGACCTCGATTCCTTCTTTCAAAACTATACCCATCAATCATTTGCTCTTTTTTTAAGTTTTTTACTTTTTTGTTAAGAAAGATTCCAACCGATATCGGCCTTACCTAGGGTTTGCTGAAAAAGTTTTTCGTGGGGGCAGGGTGTGGGGTGTGGGGTGTGGGGTTTTACCGATTTTCAGGTAGTCAGTTACCTAATTTTCAGGGAAAAAGTACCTGAATTTTACCCCCGATCCCTCCAAAGGTCGGCACTTTTTGAGGAAAAAAAAGTCTAAAAGCCTTATCCAACAAGGTTTTTAGATTTATTCAGCAAGCCCTTGGTAGAGTTCATGTTTGGCTACAGGATTTTTCCCCACACCCTACCCCCTACACCCTACCCCCTGTCCACACTTCAGGCTGGTTGTCACCCCTTCAGCTTTTAGTGCTATTTTGCTGAAGAAACTATCAGTATAGGCCCCGTTTCCACACAGAAACCAGAAGAGCCAGAATTCTCGCCAGCTCTTAGTGAAAAGGCAAAGTTGACCGAGTGGAATCTAAATCAACGCCACTAACTGCAACCGGGCCATCGGGCGCGATCTCGATCTCGTATTGACCGGGTTGGCTGGGTACATCGGGTAAATGCCCTTCGGCTAAAGCGCGTAATAAGGGGAATGGGTCAATGTCGAAGCGAACGAGACGCGGTTGTCCATCGATGAGCGTGGCGATAACAGCCCGCTCGAACTCCAGAACTTTTAGCAGTTGGGGGAGTTGAAGGTCGAGAGAGCGCAAGTATTCGGCGAAAGCTTCCACTTCGGTGGTCGAGAATTGATGGGGCGGGGCTTTCGACCAAAAATCGGCTAGGATAGCGCGGAAGATGTCCGGCCCGAGCGCCAGCATCATCAGACGGGAAGTTAACCTGATGGCACTGACAATCATCGAAGCGCGAAATTCTTGAATCAGGCGGTTGATAATTTGGACTCCGGGGTCGGCGGTCAGTTCTCGTGCTATTTCGTCCGGTAGAGAGCGGCCGATCACCAAACTGCCTAAGAGCCACTCCCATCTACTCGGGGAAACGGCAGTACCCCCTATCGCCCCCCCGTTCGTTTTCGGGACGGGATAAGAGATTTCTTGGGAGGGGCGGCCGGGTTTCCGAAGTTCCCAGAGTTCGTGCAGTCGTTCTATCTGTTCTCGGACTAAATCCAGGCCGACAACGGGAATGAAAGAGGGAAAAATCTCGAAAATAATCGCTTTCAAGTTCGGCAAGGTGGGAATGACCCGTTTAGCCAACTCGAATAAGGGAGCGGGTATTTCCCCGGAATGAGCGTCTAGCCAGAAACCCCCCAACTTCATGCCACCCGCTAGATGAATTTCCCAGACCCGATCGAGAGGAAGTCGGGATAGGTAAGCTTCGAGCGACTGACGACCGTTGAGTTGGTTAGCCCAGAGGTTATGAAGATCCAACAACAGCCCACAATTGGCAGTTTCGATAACGCGGGCGACGAACTCGCCGTCTTCCATTTCCCCGGGCCGGGGTCGCAGGTAATTGACCCCAGTTTCCACCGCGATCGGCACGGGTAAAGCGGTTTGAAGATCCCCGATCGATCGAACGGCGGTCTCGACTCCTTCTAGTGTTTGGAGGGGAGGCAAGAAAAAGCCCGTGTGGAATTCCGGGGTCGCGTTAAAGCTAAGATGCTCGCTCATCCAAGGCGAACCGAGACGGTTGATCGTCTGCCGCAACAGTTCTAACTGCCCTCGATCGGGGCGAACTGTCCCGCCGACGGGAATCCCGACGCTATGGACGAGCTTTTTTCCCGGAAGCCCAGCGAGACGCTCGAAAACTTTCTCTAGCGTTCGGTAGCGTCGAGGAGCTTGCCCAGTCTCGATCCACATCGTCTGAGGCTCGATTTCTAGGACAGGAAAAAGTTCCGGGCGTTGTTCTAAAAGAGGCTCTAGTTCTGGTGAATAGGTAATCCCAACGCCCATTTCCGGAAGTCGAGAATTAGATTTTGCCAAATGCTTGTACATTCAACTTTTTATCAACGGTAATCAGGTCTAACTCGTTGCGAAAGGCGATATCGAATCCCGAGTGACATGCGGGACATCCGAGACGGGCGACAATACGGGCGATCGCTTCCTTCACCCGTTCGATATCGTTACTAATCCCAGCATCTAGCACTACGCTCACCCCACCGGCCCGCGCACCCAAGTCTCTGTCCATAAGTTCCGGGATTGGCCGATTCAATGGCGTGACTTTCCGCACGGGATCGAGGATAAATTCCCGCTCGTGAAGGAAAGTACAAGCCGCCCCGGAAAAGCAGGGCTTACAACCCACGCGACCCATAATTTCCGCGATACTGACCTGCAAAGCTTCTAGATTATAGGCGACTTCAACGGGTAAAGTGACTCTGAGCGGGCCGCTCAAGCCGAGTTTATGTCTGTGACTAATCGATTGATCCGCTTCAATAACCATTTGATTTTCTCCTGATTCAATATTCCAGAGGACAGAATCTTCCGTACTCTCGATTAGCTCGTTGTCTTGAAAGATTTTAAAGAAAATATCCGGCCGCCGATCCAGAAACACTTCTCGGAAGTAGGACTCGTCGAACATTATCTGAAAATCTCCGCCTTCCCCCGTGACGGCACTGCCCAGCAGGTCGTCATAGATTAAGTCTTTATCCCAAGCCTCAACTCGGAGTCCTGAAATACTGGAACGAGTTTGACGGTCGATAACACGACCCAAAATTTTCCATGTTGTCATGGCAATTTACCCGGGGATGAGCTTGGTGGTCGGAAAACTCCTAACACTATTATCAATAAAAGATTATCAGTAAGACACTGTTCGATATAGTTCGATATAGCGCATCTGAATACTAGGAAGATAATTGGTTTCAGCCCTCGTTTTGACGACATTGGTTGTCTCTTGAGAGATTTTAAAAAGCTTTCCGCACCACTAAGAGGGGTTAAGTTTAATTGTTGATGGTTCGATATTTGGTTTAAAGCAAAAATCGAGAAACTCCGAAAATGTTGCCATTCTTCATAAGACCATCGCTTTATAGCTCTTTTTACCTTACCGAGGTATCGACAAGTTTTGCCAACAAGGAGCTTAAGCCTCTTGACTACGCCTCCTTCTGATGAAAATTGCTATAATCTTATAAATAACAGGTTTTATGCGTTTAAATATCTATCTTTAGTAGTAAATTGCCGCTGTTCTCGACTTTGTGTAATAGTTTTTGCTTAAGGAATCGTGAAATGCTTATCGAGTAAGACTTTTGTCCCGATTCTCTAAACTTTGGCGATAGACAAAACCTCAAGAATATAAGCCTGTTCTGTAATTGAGGCAATTACTTTACGAGTCATAACACTCCCCACACATCCCACATTCAATCTTATACCAATTCTCCAAAATGTGAATACAGATAGGATAGAATATCATATTAGTAGAGTTAAAGGAAAAATATGGCAGGAGTTTATAAGATAGAAATATCTGAAAGTTAAGCAGAACTCAAGGAACTGCTTAGAAAAGAAAAAACTGGTTCAGGAAAAGAAAGAATACAATTATTGTACTTGTTAAAGACAAAAAAGGCAAAAACAGTGACAGAAGCCGCGGAAATGATAGGAAGAAATAGAGTCACTGTACAAGATTGGTTAGGAAAATATCGTCAAGGGGGACTGGAAAAATTATTGTCTAAAAAAGTCAGTACAGGAAGACCAAGAAAAGTTCCTCAGTGGGCAGAAAAAGCCTTAGAAAAAAGATTAAAAGAAAAGGAATATTTTTAAATATTTTTAGAATTAGTTTCTGAATATTTTGCTGATAGTATTTTGATAATACAGTTAGATAATGGCAGGTTTCATAAGGCAAAAAACCTGAAAATACCTGACAACATTATTCTCATGTTTCAGCCACCGCATTACCCAGAATCTAATCCAATTGAACAGATTTAGCAATATCTAAAAAAAGGATTGAGATGGAAACTACCTAGAGACTTAGAGGAATTACGTTTGTTAATTGGTCAACGACTCGAAGAAATGAACAAAGAGGTAATTGCTTCAATTGTTGGACGAGGTTATATCCTGGATGCTCTATCTGTAGTTGGCATTTAGAGAATTGGTATAACCTCGGTCAGCAAAAACTTTGCCAAACAGGGATTGTAGCAATTTGTTCACGGGTTTACGGTCGTCCACATTGCCTGGAGCAAGGTGAACGTTGAGCAATTCCCCCTCCTCTCCACAGAGGTTTTTCCCGTGCGGCTAAATTGTCAAACACCCGATGACTACTGATGCGGCGATTATGGCAGACCTGAATTTTGGTGGCATCGACAAAGCTAATCCCCGTGCAACGACCAAAACAATGCTTCCAGTAAACGCACAAAGGGATGAGAGTCGAGGGTATCCATTCGATAAAACGTTGATGGCTAGGTAGTTGGGGGAACTCTTGTCGCCAGTAGACACAAACAGGGTCGAGGTAGAAATGTTGAAAATTACGGTAGTGGTTTTGATGGAAAGCGACCAGGATGGTCATCATTTCGCTTCAAGTCAAGATTTTGCCATGTTTACGAGCTTTATTATCGGGCCAAAGCCTTGTCTGTTCTAATTTAGGTTCAAATACACGGCATCCGTCGTCGACAGGACAGAAAAGAGCTTCTAGACTAGACATAGATGGGTTGGGGGTGCTGAGTTTATATATTTTTCAGCTTACTAGCCCCCGCCTTTTCTTTGCACCCTTATCCCGAACTGACGTTAGTTAATAACTTAACTTCAGAGCATTTACCGGTACATCATCCCAAGACTCTACGGTTCTTAAAACTGCTATCCACCCTGCTTGTTTTTGTTCGTCCGTAAGACTGGTTAACCAACTTTGATGACAATCTTTTGCTGCTTGTTCATCTTGACAGGCAATACAAGCTTGTACTAAACCGCAGGGGTCAATCTGTTCATTTACCCAAATAATCATAGTTAATAGCCCTACTTAACTTTATTATTATACTCCATCGATCGCCCACAGAGAAACTTTTGATATTCATAACCCGTTACATAATTGGAGGATAACTCTGAGAGTTGACAGTCCGCTCGATCTATTGAAGAATGGAAATTAATTAGCCATAATTCAAAAGGGGGAGAAGAGGGCAGATTAAAATTTGGCTTTTGTTTTGGGTTAACTAAGAGAAACTTAGGGTTTTTATCGGGAAATTTTTGGTTAAATTCCCAAGCAATTCCCATCATTTCTCCCACCTGCACTAAACTCCTATAGCTAGTGGCAATTACTAACGGATAACGGCTATTATTTTCGATAGTGGTAACTAATTTATCTGGCCGATAATACTTACGATAGCCTAAATTAAAAGTCACGCTTAGGGAACTAACTAAAGCCATGATAAGGACAATAATTACGATTTTTTTCTGCTTCCTTTGCCAACAATTGTCTAATAAAATTGCTAGAATTAAAATTACCGAGGGAAAGTAAACAAAACTATATCTAGCTCCCCGGGTAATATCGATCGAGAGCAGATAGGTGATGACCAAGAAAATAGCAATTGAACTGAGAAAAAATGCCGAGAGAATGCCTAATTCTGGTTTATAGGAGTCTAGCCACGCTGTTTTTAATTGTGGGATAATCCAGAGAAAAAAACCGATCATTATTGCCCCAGAAATCAAGATAATTATTAAAGATTCTGATTCGACGGGGAGCAGAGAAAGCATAGTAATTAATGTTCCCAGCAATTGAAAAAAGGGGCTAATTACTGCTGAAAAACTATCATTGTCTCTCTGAATCCAACTGGTCATCTGATTGCCATAATCTTTGGGTACAAACGTGATAAACCAAATAATAATAAAGCTCAAGTTACCTAAAAAAACTAAACTTAAACGCCACCAATTAGTTATCCAAAAGTTTTTTTGTTTGATTTGATTGGATAAAATCCATAATAAAGTTATCGCTTCCGCGAGGATAGTTAAACTAAAAAAATAGTGAACTAATAACCCGATACAGTTGACAATTAACCAGAAAAAAACCAAAGTATGGGATATTCTCTTATGGTCGATAATTTTGCTGCTTGCCCTCAGAAAACAGCCTAAAGATATGAGGACAAATACAACCGCTAAAGTATAATGACGCGCTTCTTGGGAGATAAAAACCGCGTAGGGAGAAACCGCCATTAAAATCGCCGACAGAAAAGCGATAGAGCCAGATTTAAAGACCAATTTGCTGATAAAATAAATTACAGGAATCGAAATAACTCCCCAAAATACTGCCAGCGATCGCATTCCTTCTAAAGATACATATTCTCCGCGATCAAAGAATAATTTATTCCAGAGATAGGCGAGAATAAAATATAAAGGTGGATGATTGTCCTCCTGAATAACTAATTTAATTACATCGGCAATAGTTGCCTGATGGTTGCTCTGGAGAGGTGCTAATAAAGTGGTGAGGGAAATTATCTGATTTAACGGCACTATCTGGTAATTATTGCCAACACTAAAAACCATAGTGGCAAATTCATCCGTCCAGGGAGGTTTGCTAGTTAATTGTGTTAACCTAATAACCAGTCCCAAAATTATTACTAATCCTAACCAGCAAAAATTAGACCAAGCTAACCGCTCCTTGCTTCTTTGTTGTAGAGCAGAAATGACTGTAGATAAATTCAATTTAATTGTTATCTCCAAAAGATTCGATTATTTTAACTGCTTCCGATGGGGAAATATCTTGACGGCAATTAGGATAATCATACTCCTCCCGGGCAATTAATGCCCCACTGAGACGATAAAAATATTCTCCCATTTTCATCCAATCGGAATATAAATCGGGTTCGGGGAATTGTTGCCTTAATTCCGAGTCTTTGGGTGTACCATAATTGAGCCAGTATCCTTCTCCAAATAGTGGGGAATTGAGCGCTAGGGTTCCCTCTAATTCTAAACCATCATCGCCCCTGGCGTTTTCGATTCCTTCCACCAAAAAACAGCTATTCTCGGCATTTTCAAAGAGGACTGCGTATCCATTCCCCTCTTCTGCGAGGATTTTAATCTCGCTGGCCCGAAATCCGGGAGGGATATAGTTAGGTAAAATAATCTTAGCATCCAGCGATCGCAGTTGTTGCCGTTGACTGGCGCTCAAAGTTAGCGTTTCTGCTCTCAGGTATTGCCCATTGTCAATAATAACAATAGATAATCCTAAAACTAAAGGCCAGAGAAATTTTATGGTCATAATCGCTGTTTCTAGGGTCATATTCTGGAGAATATGTCAGTTTTTAGGCAATTTACTGATTATTTAACCAGATTAATGACGAATATTGCCCTTTTCCTGTTCCCGATTCCCTATTTACCGATTCTAATCGACAAAAAATCATAGCTTATCTGTGGATTCCACTTTTTTCCACTTCTGTCACCCAGAATTATGGGACTGACATCACCCCAAACCCTCTCGTATTCTAAGGTTATCGACAGGAAAGAGAGGTAACAACCATGTTAGTCAGCCACCAAAATCCAACTTTTGTCCGTAACTACTTAATCGCAGTTATCTCCGTGGTGATGATGGGTGTGGGAGTTGCCGATCTCGTCAATAATCCCTCCCGAATCGCTCAACAAAACCGTCTTGATGGTTATGGTCGCTATGTTAGCGCTGGTTTGGTTAGCGGTGCGGTCAATAATATACGTTAATTTGCCTCTGATTCTCAATCCTGTTTAAAAGGTGTGAGTAATTATGAATTATGAATTATGAATTATGAACTGGGGAGAATAAATAAAAATAATCTCCTGACTCCTGACTCCTGATAACTGACTCCTGATAACTGATAACTGATAACTGATAACTGATAACTGATAACTGATAACTGATAACTGATAACTGATAACTGATAACTGATAACTGATAACTGATAACTGATAACTGATAACTGATAACTGATAAC
>Ga0315908_10000176_pt1 | contig 51856 bp, 41 predicted proteins | sample LakEriMetagenome_12_FD_203520 | JGI IMG/M metagenome (GOLD analysis project Ga0315908, IMG submission 203520) | Freshwater fungal communities from buoy surface, Lake Erie, Ohio, United States - Buoy 4 MA124 | ecosystem: Environmental > Aquatic > Freshwater > Lake > Lake biofilm | place: USA...
CGTCCATGAAATCGACGCGCTCGCGCGGAATCATCATCACATCGCCTGAATGGCGGCAGATGACGAGTTCTTCGGTGAGCATCTTGTTCGCATCCATGACCGCATTGGCCTGCGCGACGTAATGCTTGGTCTCTTCCATGGCGGAGAGATAGACCACGTCCTCGCTGACCTTGCCGTCCTTGACGCGACGATAAGGGGCTTCGATGAAGCCATATTTGTTGACGCGCGCGAAAGTCGCGAGCGAATTGATCAGACCGATATTCGGGCCTTCCGGCGTCTCAATCGGGCAGATGCGGCCGTAATGCGTCGGATGCACGTCGCGCACTTCGAAGCCGGCGCGCTCGCGTGTCAGACCGCCCGGCCCAAGCGCCGAAAGACGACGCTTGTGGGTGATCTCGGACAGCGGGTTGGTCTGATCCATGAATTGCGACAGCTGCGAAGAGCCGAAGAATTCGCGCACAGCAGCAGCAGCCGGCTTGGCGTTGATAAGATCCTGCGGCATGACCGTGTCGATATCGACAGAGGACATGCGCTCCTTGATCGCGCGCTCCATGCGGAGCAAGCCGAGGCGATACTGGTTTTCCATCAGCTCGCCGACCGAACGCACACGGCGGTTGCCGAGATGGTCGATGTCGTCGATTTCGCCGCGACCGTCGCGCAGATCGACAAGCGCGCGGACGACCGCGAGAATGTCAGCCTTGCGCAGAACGCGGACCGTGTCTTCCGCATCGAGATCCATGCGCATGTTCATCTTCACGCGACCGACCGCCGAGAGATCGTAACGCTCGGGATCGAAGAAGAGCGAATGGAACATGGCTTCCGCCGTATCCACCGTCGGCGGTTCGCCGGGGCGCATGACGCGGTAGACGTCGAACAAAGCTTCTTCGCGCGACGAATTCTTGTCGGCAGAAAGCGTGTTGCGAATATAGGGACCGACATTGATGTGATCGATGTCGAGGATCGGCAGTTCGTCGAAGCCGACTTCCATCAGAGCCGTCAGCGATTTTGCGGTAATCTCTTCGCCGGCTTCGGCGAAGATTTCGCCGGTCGTGGGATCGTAGAGATCCTGCGCAATATACTGGCCGTAGAGATCCTCGTCCGTCGCGCGAAGGGCCTTGACGCCCCTTTCCGTCAGAAGACGCGCAGCGCGCGCCGTCAGCTTCTTGCCGGCCTCGACGAGCACTTCGCCGGAATCGGCATCGATGACATCGACAGAAGCCTTGAAGCCTTTCATGCGCTCGGCGTCGTAAGGCACGCGCCAGCCTTCCTTCACGCGGGTGTAGTTCACCTGCTTGTAGAAGGTTGAGAGAATTTCTTCGCCATCCATGCCGAGCGCGAACAGCAGCGAGGTCACCGGAATCTTGCGGCGACGATCGATGCGCGCGTAGACAATGTCCTTCGCGTCGAACTCAATGTCGAGCCAGGAGCCGCGATAGGGAATGATGCGCGCGGCAAACAGAAGCTTGCCGGACGAATGCGTCTTGCCCTTGTCGTGATCGAAGAAGACGCCGGGCGAACGATGCATCTGCGAGACGATGACGCGCTCGGTGCCGTTGACGACGAAAGTCCCGTTCATGGTCATGAACGGCATGTCGCCCATATAGACGTCCTGCTCCTTGATGTCCTTGACCGACTTGGCCCCCGTATCGGGATCCACATCGAACACGATGAGGCGCAGCGTGACTTTCAGCGGCGCCGCATAGGTCATGCCGCGCTGGCGGCATTCGTCGACGTCATATTTGGGCTGTTCGAATTCGTATTTGACGAATTCGAGCAGGGCCGTGCTGGAGAAGTCGGAGATCGGAAACACCGAACGGAAGACCGATTGCAGGCCTTCGTCGGCGCGACCGCCCTTCGGCTCATCGACCATCAAGAACTGGTCATAAGAGGCCTTCTGGACCTCGATGAGGTTTGGCATTGCTGCCACTTCGCGAATGTGACCGAAAAATTTGCGGACACGCTTACGGCCGGTGAACGTCTGCGCCATGTCGCTCCTCGCACCTCGAATGACCGGCGGGTTCGGGTGGACGAACCACACGCCGGGCGCGCCCGGCGGGCGCGTCGAATGGGAGCCGCAAGGACTCCCGAAAACTCGTGCGGCCCCCGGCCGCAGCGCTCCGTCTCAAAGGCTCATTACGAGGCCTGTTCCGGAACGGATGAACGGTCCCGGGGGAAGCCCCCGGGACCGTCGCATGTCAGTGGCGGGTCCGCGTCACGCGGCCCAACGCCGATTACTTGAGCTCGACCTTGGCGCCGACCTTCTCGAGGGTCGCCTTGATCTTCTGGGCTTCGTCCTTGCCAACGCCTTCCTTGACGGGCTTGGGAGCGCCTTCAACGAGGTCCTTGGCTTCCTTGAGGCCGAGGCCTGTGATGCCACGGACTTCCTTGATGACTTCGATCTTCTTGTCGCCAGCCGAAGCCAGAACGACCGTGAACTCGGTCTGCTCTTCAGCAGCGGCAGCAGCGCCACCAGCGGCAGGAGCTGCAGCAACTGCAACCGCAGCAGCGGCCGAGACGCCCCACTTTTCTTCGAGCATCTTGGCGAGCTCAGCGGCTTCGAGAACCGTCAGCGAGGAGAGTTCTTCGACGATCTTTTCAAGATTTGCCATTGTTCATTTTCCTTGGAAATTCGAAAGGTTTGGTTCGATTGGTTTGGAAGCGCCCGATCAGGCCGCATCTCGATTGGCATAGGCCCCGAAAACACGCGCAAGCTTGGCTTGCGGCGCGGTCGACAGCTGCGCGAGCTTGGTCGCCGGAGCCTGGATGAGGCCCACGAGCTTGGCACGCAGTTCGTCGAGAGACGGCAGGGTCGCGAGCGACTTGACGCCGGCAGGGTTCAGGGCGGTCGCACCCATGGCACCACCAAGGATGACGAGCTTGTCGTGATCCTTTGCGAAAGCCACGGCGACCTTCGGCGCCGCCACCGGATCGTCCGAATAGGCGATCAGGGTCGGTCCCTTCAGAAGGGGACCGATAGAGGCGACATCCGTGCCTTCGAGAGCGATTTTAGCGAGGCGGTTCTTGGAGACCTGAACGGAAGCACCAGCTTCGCGCATCTGCTTGCGCAGATTTTGCAGCTGGGCGACGGTCAGGCCGGAATAGTGGGCCACGACGACGACCGACGTCTGCTTGAAGACGCCGCTCAACTCCGCGACGAGCTCTTTCTTTTCGGCTCTGTCCACTTTGCTCTCTCCGGTTGGCGAAACGAAATGTTCCGCCGGTTGCACAAGCCAGCATCGCTCAAAGAGCATTACCGGCGGCGAGTGCCTGTCCCCGGAGCGAGGCTGATCGCTACCGGACAGAAGGTTCGAACCAAACTCGGTGGTCCGTGCGCCCAAAACTGCTTTCGCGCGCGCGGCCCAGAAACCTGGTTTTCCCCGTCTATGCTGGCGTCCACAAGAACCGCCGGAACCCGGCAGATCTTCAGTCATTAAGTCCCCAAGGGGACACCTGCAGTCTCGGACAGGACAAAGCCGGAAGAACACAAGGATTTCTCCCCGGGTCCGCCGGCCTTTCCACCCTTTCGTCTTTTCCAATGCGCGACTGGCGCCGCTGGCTTCGGACGAGCCGAAAGGGAATCTCAATTTTGGCTTGGGGTCGCTAGCTCGCCGACCCCAAAAGTCTTTCTAGACGCTTCAAACCGATCTGCCAAGAGGCAATTTCGGCAAGTTGCGTCGCCTGCCGGGCATGGCCCGCAAAGCCGGCCCCGCCTGAGCGGAGCCGGAAAAGCTGGCTCAATTGCCGGTCGAGGCAACCGTGGCCGGATCGACCTTGACGCCCGGACCCATTGTCGACGACAGAGCGACGCGCTGGATATAGGTGCCCTTGGCGCCCTGCGGGCGGGCCTTGGCCACGGCATCGACGAAAGCCTTGATGTTTTCGACGAGCTGACCTTCGCCGAACGAAGCCTTGCCGACCGAACCCTGGATGATGCCGGCCTTTTCGACGCGGAATTCCACCGCACCGCCCTTGGAGGCGGCCACAGCAGACTTCACATCCATCGTCACCGTGCCGACCTTCGGGTTCGGCATCAGGCCGCGCGGGCCCAAAACCTTACCGAGACGGCCGACGAGCGGCATCATGTCCGGGGTGGCGATGCAGCGATCGAAATCGATCGTGCCGCCCTGGACGATATTGACCAGATCTTCAGCGCCGACCACGTCAGCACCGGCTGCCTTGGCCTCATCGGCCTTGGCGCCGCGGGCGAAGACCGCCACGCGCAGAACGCGGCCCGTGCCATGCGGCAGGTTGACCACGCCGCGGACCATCTGGTCGGCATGTTTGGGATCGACGCCAAGATTCATGGCGATTTCGACCGTCTCGTCGAATTTGGCGCTGGCGCGCTCCTTGACGAGCTTCACTGCCGTGTCGACACCGTAGAGCTTCGTGCGCTCGACGCCTTCACGGCCCTTGATGACGCGTTTTCCAACATGTGCCATGGCTTACCCCACCACCTCGAGGCCCATCGAACGGGCGGAGCCTTCGATCATGGCGACAGCCGCCTCGACCGTATGGCAGTTGAGATCGACCATTTTCTTTTCGGCGATCTCGGCGAGCTGGGCGCGGGTGATCTTGCCGACAAAACCGCGGCCCGGCGTCTTCGAACCTGAAGCCGGCTTCTTGCCGAGCTTGAGATTCGCGGCCTTCTTCAGGAAGAAGGTCACAGGCGGCTGCTTCATCTCAAAGGTGAAAGAGCGATCCTGGAAGGCCGTAATGATGACGGGGATCGGAGTCCCCTTTTCCATATTGGCCGTCTTGGCGTTAAACGCCTTGCAGAATTCCATGATGTTCAGGCCGCGCTGACCGAGCGCGGGGCCGATCGGAGGCGACGGGTTCGCGGCACCTGCCGGAACCTGAAGCTTCACATAGCCGGCAATCTTCTTTGCCATATTGGCTGCTCCAGAAAACGCCCGTCACCGGGCCCAAAGGCCCGTTGCCGGGTGGTTGCAGTTCGTGGTGCGGCTTGAACTCCCGGCGGCAAAACCGGGCAAACCTCCCACGGCGAAGCGCGTCCTATACAGGGGGATGGGGGGAATGGGAAGGGGGAGGTAGAACAAAAGAGCCCTGCCCCTTATGGGCAAAAGCCATAGAAACGCTCAAAGCTTGCAGATGCAAGGCGAGCCGGGCATAAAAACTCATCATTTTTTACAGGGACTGAATTCTTTGCAACACGAAACACGCTTCTTGCCGTTGCTCATCATCGGGCTCGGACGCGCCAGCTTTCTCGGTCGTGGCAAGGCACGGAGCTTTTTGCTCAAGCTGCTTAATCGGATTGGCACAAACTACGTACGCACGACCTATCGCGGAGTGCCTTTTCTTTTTCATCTCGACAACCCAACGGAGCGCCGCGCATTATTTGGCCGCTACGATGATCAGGAACTGAATTTCCTTCTGGATGTCATGCAGGAACCAGGCAACGTCTTCATCGACATAGGTGCCAATTCTGGTTTCTACACCAACAATATTCTCGGACGCTCAGGCGTCGGAACAACAATTCTCGCCGTAGAGCCCAACCCAATCATGATTGAGCGCCTGAGGGCCAATGCTGCCTTGCTCGACGCAAATATGAGCGAAGGCAAAAACCTGCTTGTGGCGCAAAAGGCGTTGAGCGCAACAAGGACGCAAGCCTTCCTCAATCTGGACGCGGGCTTCGGTTCAGCGCACATCACGGACCAGCAGGCGCAGAAAACCTTGCGCGTTGAGACCATGCCTCTGCAGGACCTCCTCGATGAAAATCAGATCTCCCGCATCGATGCGCTCAAGATCGATGTCGAGGGGCATGAAGACCGCGTGCTGGGACCTTTTCTGGACAAGGCGCCCGAGAAACTTCTACCGCGCCGCATCGTCATCGAATACACGTCAAAGAACCAGTGGCGCAGCGATATTCTCGAAAGGCTTTTGCAAACCGGCTATATCTGCGTGAAGAAAACGCGCGGCAATGCGCTGCTTGCCCGGTCAAGTTAAGCGATACACAAAAGGCGGTCCTTAGAGCCTGCCACTGGATTGCTTCGCTCTGCTAGCCATGAGGAAACAAAAAAGGCGGCCCGCAGGCCGCCTTTTTCGAACAGGTGAGCGAAAACCCTCAGACCTTCTCGACCTGGCCATATTCCAGTTCGACCGGCGTGGCGCGGCCAAAGATGGAGACGGCGACTTTGACGCGCGAGCGGGCTTCGTCGACTTCCTCGACAATGCCGTTGAACGAGGCGAAGGGGCCGTCGGAGACGCGCACCGTCTCGCCGATTTCGAAATGGATCGAAGGCTTGGGGTGCTCGACACCCTCCTGGACCTGACCCTTGATGCGATCGGCCTCGGCATCCGAGATCGGCATGGGCTTCTTGTCGGCGCCCAGAAAGCCCGTGACCTTCGGCGTGTTCTTGATCAGATGGTAGACATCATCCGTCAGGTCGCATTTCACCAGCACATAGCCGGGGAAAAATTTGCGCTCGGAATTGACCTTGCGGCCGCGGCGGACCTCGACGACCTGTTCGGTCGGCACGAGGATTTCCTCAAACTTGTCCGAGAGCCCGCGCTGGGCGGCATATTCGCGGATCGATTCCGCGACCTTTTTCTCAAAGTTCGAATAAGCGTGAACGATATACCAGCGATTGGCCATGTCAGTGCCCCAGCGACATGATGAATTGCACGGCGGCGCGGATCAGCCAGTCGACCGACACGAAGAAAATGCTCGCCACAAAGACCATCAGAATGACAAGGCCTGTCGTGATCAAAGTCTCACGACGGCTGGGCCAGGTGACCTTGGTCGCCTCGGCACGCACCTGCTGGAGGAATTGAAACGGATTGGCCATGGCCCTCACCCGGTTGCGTCCGGCTCCCCGACTCCAAAAGGCAGGTCGCCAAAACAATCGCGGCGCGGAGCCCCGTCAGGCCGCGCGCCACATTCATCTGGCTTATAGCCAAAGCCGGCCACCCCGCCAAGGGGTTTTTCTGACAAGGCCGTGACGGAGGAGGAGATGGCAGGGGCTGAGGGATTCGAACTCTCGACCTGCGGTTTTGGAGACCGCCGCTCTAACCAGCTGAGCTAAGCCCCTAGCTCTCTAGAACCGGGCGCGCCCGGTCCCGGTTCTCATGCCAAAGGGCGGAGATGATTGCAAGGGGAAAGGTGGAGCGCGCTCCCCTCTCCCGCTTGCGGGAGAGGGTGGCAGCCGAAGGCTGACGGGTGAGGGCGTGCGGGCCGCGCTTGCTTTGCAGAATTTGCACCCGGTCACGGGGCCCTCATCCGCCGCGCTGCGCGCGCCACCTTCTCCCGCCTCCGCGGGAGAAGGGAATGCTGCGCTCATCCTGAATCAGAACTTGAGGTTTGTGTCTCAACCGATTCAAACGACTCGTACTTTTCAAAACAAAAGGGGCGCCCGAAAGCGCCCCCTGAATCAAAACATGAAGTTTCGATGCTTATTCGATGATCGAAGCCACCACGCCCGCACCAACCGTGCGGCCGCCTTCGCGGATGGCGAAGCGCAGCTTCTCTTCCATCGCGATCGGCGAGATCAATGCGACTTCCATCGTCACATTGTCGCCAGGCATCACCATTTCCGTGCCTTCCGGCAGGGTCACGATGCCCGTCACGTCCGTCGTGCGGAAGTAGAATTGCGGACGATAGTTCGTGAAGAACGGCGTGTGACGGCCACCTTCATCCTTGGTGAGGATGTAAGCCTCAGCCTTGAACTTCGTGTGCGGCTTCACCGAAGCCGGCTTGCACAGCACCTGGCCGCGCTCAACGTCTTCGCGCTTCGTGCCGCGCAGCAGGCAGCCGACGTTGTCGCCAGCCTGACCCTGATCGAGCAGCTTGCGGAACATTTCGACGCCCGTGACGGTCGTCTTGATGGTCGGACGCAGGCCAACGATTTCGATTTCTTCGCCGACCTTCACAATGCCGCGCTCAACGCGACCCGTGACGACCGTGCCGCGACCCGAGATCGAGAACACGTCTTCAACCGGCATCAGGAAGGGCTGGTCAATCGGACGCTCGGGCTGGGGAATATAGGCATCAACCGATTCCATCAGCTTCAGAACCGCATCGCGGCCGATTTCGGGGCTGCGGTCTTCGAGAGCGCAGAGAGCCGAACCCTTGGTGATCGGAATGTCGTCGCCGGGGAATTCATACTTCGAGAGAAGCTCGCGAACTTCGAGTTCGACCAGCTCGAGCAATTCCGGATCGTCGACCATGTCGACCTTGTTCAGGAACACAACGAGAGCCGGCACGCCGACCTGGCGGGCGAGCAGAATGTGCTCGCGGGTCTGGGGCATCGGGCCGTCAGCAGCCGAGACAACGAGGATCGCGCCGTCCATCTGCGCTGCACCCGTGATCATGTTCTTCACATAGTCAGCGTGGCCGGGGCAATCGACGTGGGCGTAATGGCGGTTCTTGGTCTCGTATTCGACGTGAGCCGTCGAGATCGTGATGCCACGAGCCTTTTCTTCCGGCGCCTTGTCGATCTGGTCATAGGCCGTAAAGGTCGCGCCACCCGATTCAGCGAGAACCTTCGTGATCGCAGCCGTCAAAGACGTCTTGCCGTGGTCAACGTGACCGATCGTGCCAATGTTGCAATGCGGCTTCGTGCGAGAGAATTTTTCCTTGGCCATGCTTCATCCAGATGGTTGAGCCGCCGGCCAAGGGCCGGGCGGTCGAGTTGGGTCATACGCGCGGGGAATAGGCGGATTTTGGAGGAATCGCAAGGGGGGCTCAGCGCTCCCGGTAGTTCGGAAATCCCTTCTTGCCGTCGAAACGGCAGCGCCACGGTCCACCCGGCGTCGCAGCCGCCCCGTTCAGCTCTTCGCAATAGGCATCGGGCTGGACCTTCACTGCGTCGATCCGCTTCTGCAATTCCGGGAACGGGCGAAGATCGGAGCCGCGGCTGTTACACGCGTCCGCCTCGTAGCCGCTTGCATGGTAAGTCACCTTGTGGGAGGTCGGCCCGACCTTCGTCACCAAGATCGTCGTCGCCCGGCCCCCGCGTGGCGTCTCGAGATGCACCACCACACAACGCTGCGGATCGCCGGAAAAAAGAGCGGCATATTCGGATCCGATCATTGCGGTCTTGAAACGATGATCCGGCGGCATATTGCGCATCGGCGGCGAGTTCATCGCCACTCTGGCGACATCAGCACGGTCCATGCGTTCGGGTTGGGGCGGCGCGACCGCCGCGCCGGACAGGCCTGAAGCCGTATTTTCAGCGGTACAACCGGCGAGGAGAAAACAAAGCGGCAAAGCCGCGACCCCCGAAATCACGCGCGCAGGACATCCGAACATGCACAACTCCAAAAAAATCGGAGCATGTTCCGCCGCAGGACGCAGGTCCAGCGACCTCTGGTTGTGAAGTCGCGGAGTTGTGTTGGAGCGGGTACAGGGAATCGAACCCTAGTATTCAGCTTGGAAGGCTGCTGCTCTACCATTGAGCTACACCCGCACCCGAACCTTGGAAGCCGCAGCGCCATTGTTGGGTGCAACAATATCTTCATTCGCGCGGCAATCGATCTGAAGCTGATAGCCCATCCCGTCCAGAAACAAGGCGAGGGTTTCGAGCGTCATGGTGGGTGAATGGCCGTTGAGGACACGCGACACCTGCGCCTTGTCGCGTCCCAGAACGGCGGCCAGTTCATTGGCGGTAAAACCTTCGGCGCTGCGGCGCTTCCATGCTTTTCGCAGAACAGAAAACGCCCGCTGACGCGCCTCGGCCTTGATGGCCCCTTCGCTGCGCTGACTATTCGTGGTCATCGAAAAATTCCCCGAGCAAAAAATCCCGACGATTGGGCGATGGCCGAAGCGCCGGAAACAAAACTTTCCAGATCCGCTCCGCCCGATGGATCGAGGGCGCAAAGGACGCACGATCCAGTGCTTTGCGATCATTTTGAAGGACGGCGACGAATTCACCCTGTCTCAAAAAGCCGCCAAAAATCCGCGTTTGCGGATTGAATGTGATCCTGAATTCATACCAGCCGCCCATTGGGGTTTTCAGCTCTTTCAGTTTCACGTCGTCGTCAAAATCTTCGCCCGTGACAAAGCTTTTCAGGAAGGCCCGCACATCGTCAAAAAATCGCGCTTCCTTGCCAGTGCCTTGGGTGCTCACCCAATCCGCCAAAGCAGGATGAAGCCACAAGCGACGCTGATACACCTCGCCCTTCACCAGAACAGGTTCGAAAAGGACCAAAGCCCCTTCCCTCAACCGCTTCTGAATATGCCCTTCAGTTGATCTGGAAGTCAACCTCAATCTCGCTCAAATGAAAATAACAAAAATGATTTCGCCGGAACGCAAGGCTCAAAAAACAAAATGGATTGGAGCGGGTACAGGGAATCGAACCCTGGTATTCAGCTTGGAAGGCTGCTGCTCTACCATTGAGCTACACCCGCGTCGGGGCAAGATATGCCCTGCCCCATGCCAATAGGCAAGCCGATTTCAATTGCCAATCTGTAATCGATCGATTACGGTCTGTCATGTTCGAAATTCGTTTTTTACCTGAATTTGAAGCTTGGCTTTTGAATTTGCGGGACAGTCTCACGCAAAAGCGTTTGCTTGCCCGCCTGCGTAAAGCCCAGCTAGGCAATTTGGGTGACGTGAAACCTGTCGGCGGAGGTGTTTTCGAAATGCGGGAATTTTTTGGACCCGGATGGCGAATGTATTTCGTCCAACGTGGCGATGTTTTGATCGTTATGCTCGGTGGCGGCGATAAATCCACCCAATCAGCCGACATCAAAGCTGCGCTTGAACGCGCACGTCGTCTTGTGGAGTAGCATCATGGTAAAGCCGACCAAAGTCACAGAGCTCCGCACTTTCGATGCCGCTGATTACCTGACCGATGATCAAGCCATGGCCGATTATCTGACGGCTGTCTTGGAAGATGGTGATGCCTCTCTTTTGGCGGCGGCTCTTGGAGATATTGCGCGCGCACGCGGCATGACAGATATCGCCAAATCGGCGGGCCTGACGCGCGAAGCTTTGTACAAAGCTCTGCGGGCCGACAGCGCGCCGCGATTTGATACAATCCAGAAAGTTTGCGGTGCACTCGGGATCAAGCTTGTGGCGCAACCAGCGGACGGCTGAAAACCGTAATCCTGCACGCGCCTCAACTGGATTGCTTCGCTGGCGCTCGCAATGATGGCAGACAGCGCTTTTCATGAAAGGGGGGGGGTCGGCTGGCTCGCCGAGCCGAAGCCCGCAGGGCGAAGGCTGGTGGGGGAAGCAGGACTCGAACCTGCGAAGGCTAAGCCAGCGGATTTACAGTCCGCCCCCTTTGCCGCTCGGGACATTCCCCCGCCGACGAAAAAGCCCCGTGCGAAGACGGGGCGATCCGTGAGCGCGCTTATGGTGGGCGGGCGCTGGACTGTCAACCTAAAAAGCCATGAAGACGACGTCTGCCATGCCTTTCGAGCTGACCTCAATAGACAGGCCCGGTTTTTTGCGACAAACAGGCCTGTATGAGCCGAAAGCGCCCGCCCCATCAAAAAGACCGCCGCGACCAGCGCCCCGGACCGCCCCGCGATCCCGATGCGCGTCGTGAGGCGCCTCCGGCTTTTCAGGGCCGGCGACAGGAGCGCCATGCGACGCCGAAAGTGCCTGCCGATGTCGCCCTGATCTGGGGCTATCATGCGGTGCGCGAGGCCTTGCGCTCGGAACGTCGCAAGATCCTGCGCATTATGGCGACCGATGCGGCAGCGGAAAAACTGGCCGGCGAGATTGCCGCCAAAAATCTGCGGGCGGAACTCGTTTCGCCTGAGCAGATTGCGCAGCGCCTGCCGCAAGATGCCGTGCATCAGGGCGTTTTGGTGGAAGCCCGCCATCTGCCCGATCTCGATCTCGAAGACCTGCCCGAAAATGGCTTCATCCTTGTGCTCGATCAGGTGACCGACCCGCATAATGTCGGCGCCATCCTGCGCACGGCTGCTGCCTTTGCGCTCGACGCCATTGTCACGACCGAACGCCATTCGCCCGCGCTCACCGGCGTTTTGGCGAAAACCGCATCGGGCGGTCTCGAACATGTGCCCATTGTCAGCGTGGTCAATCTGGCCCGCGCGCTCGAAAAACTCGGACAGCGCGGCTATTTGCGCGTCGGTCTCGATTCGGAAGGGCCGCGCTCGCTGGAGGATGAAACGCTCTCGCGTCCGCTGGCGCTTGTGCTGGGCGCAGAAGGCAAGGGCCTGCGTCGCCTCTCGCGCGAAAATTGCGACGTGCTGGCGCGCCTCGACATGCCCGGCGCGATCAAGAGCCTCAATGTGTCAAATGCCTGCGCTGTGGCGCTGACCATTGCCCGGATGAAGCTTTCCACCAAATCCTGAAGCCCCTTGCTTATCGGCGATGACAGGCGCGAGACTGAGCCACTGACAGGCTTTGTTTTGCGGAGGCTGGCTTGGAACATGTCGATTCTGCACGCGCGCTGATTGCCATTGATGCCGTGGTTTTCGACACGGAGACCACCGGCCTTGATCCTGCGCATGCGCGGATTGTCGAAATGGGCGGCGTGCGGATCGCAGCCGGACGTCTGGAAGAGAGCGATGCCTTCCGCCAGCTCGTTCATCCCGGCATGGCCATTCCAGCGGCCTCAAGCGCCATACACGGCATTGCCGATGCCGATGTGGCTGGCGCCCCGCGCTTTGGCGAAGCACTCGCCAACCTGCTCGCCTTCGCAGGAGACCGGATCTGGATTGGCCATAGCATCGGTTTCGATTTTGCCATTTTGAAAAAAGAAGCAGCGCGTGCCGGTCTTGCCTTTGAACAAAAGCCCGCGCTCGACACAAGATTGCTGGCCCAGATCGTTGCACCGCAATTGCCCGGCTTTTCCATGGAGACGCTCTGCGCCTGGCTGAATGTCGAACCTGCCAAGCGCCATAGCGCTTTGGGCGATGCGCAGAGCGCGGCGCGCATTTTCCTCGCGCTTGTTCCGCATTTGCGCGACAGGGGCATACGCACAATCGGCGAAGCGCTGCGCGCCACCTCGCGCCTCACGCAGGCGCTTGAGGCTGAACATGCTGCGGGCTGGGCTGCGATTGCCGATCCGCCGACGACAATACAGATCCATTCCCGCATCGACGCCTATCCCTATCGCCACAGAGCAGCCGAGATCATGAGCTGCCCGCCCCGTTTTGCCTCGCCTTTTGAGACGGTGGACACAGCGCTGGCGATGATGATGCGCGAAAAAATCTCCTCACTTTTTATTCGTGGCGCGCAGGGCGAGGAAAAAGCGCAGAGCTGCGGCATTGTCACCGAGCGCGATCTGCTGCGCGCAATGGCGGCGGAGGGTGGCCGCGCATTGGCGCGCCCGCTGGAGAGCATCGCCAGTCGGCCGGTGCACAAAGTGGCGGCGGATTCATTTCTGCATGTCGCCATGGCGCGGATGACGCATTTGCGCATCCGCCATCTGGCGGTGTCAGATTCGGACGATCGCATTATCGGCGCGCTCTCGGCGCGCGATCTTTTGCGCCTGCGCGCAGGCGATGCGCTCTCGCTTGGCGATTCCATCGAAATGGCCACAGATGCGCGCGGGCTTGCTGCGGCTTGGTCGGGCCTGCCGCGAACCTGCGCCGCACTTGCTGCCGAGGGCATGAACGGAGCGGAGATTGCATCCGTCATCTCGCAGGAAATTTGCGCCATGACGGCACGCGCCGTGGCGATTGCACAAGAAGAAATGCGGCGCGCAGGCGCGGGTGAGGCCCCCTGCCCCTTTGCCTTTCTCGTGCTCGGCTCGGCTGCGCGCGGCGAAAGTCTTCTGGCGATGGATCAGGACAATGCGCTCGTCTTTGCCCATGATGACGCGCCATCGCATCGCGATGATTGGTTTGCCGAACTGGCCGCGCGCATTTCCGATCTCCTGCATGAAGCCGGCGTGCCGCTTTGCAAGGGCGATATTATGGCCCGCAATCCGCTCTGGCGCGGGTCGCTCGAAACCTGGCGACGCCGGATCGAAACCTGGGTGACGCGCTCCGATCCCGCCGATCTGTTGAGCGTGGATGTCTTTTTCGACATGCGTTTTGTGGCAGGCGACGCCAGCCTGGCGGAAAGCTTGCGCATGGATGCCATGGCGCTGGCGCAAGGGCGCCCTTCATTCGCGAAATTGCTGGTTGAATCGTCCGGGGCAGCCGAGCCGGCCTTCAACCTTTTCGGTCGTCTGCGGCTCAAGGATGGGCGCATCGATCTGAAGCGCGCCGGCCTGTTTCGTCTGGTCTGCGCGGCGCGGGCTTTAGCGATCAAACATGGCATCGGCGCACACGCCACGGCCGAAAGATTATCGGCGCTGCGCGCGATGAAGGCTGGCGGCGACCATGATCTGGAGCATCTGATCGAGGCGCAGAGATTTTTTCTGACGCATATTCTCAGACAGCAAATTCACGATATCGGCCTTGGCGCGCCGCCTTCAAACAGGATTGAGCCGGCGCGACTGAGCGGGCTGGAGCGCGAACGCCTGCGTGAATCCCTGCATGCCATCGAGGCGCTTGAGACGCTCGTGCGCGAACTTCTGTTCTCGGATTGAAGCCCGGCTCAGAAGCCGAACATGCGCATGAAAGCCGGCGCCGCAACAATCGCTGTGGCGAGCATCCATAATTGCAGCGAACGGACATTGCTCATCGCAAGCCCCATCGCGCGCTCATAGAGGGCCGCAGGAATACCGGCAATGATCACCGTGATCAGCGAGAGCACCAGCGAGGTCAGATAGAAAATGATGAGTTGCGACGAGATCCAGAAGCTCGAAGAAAGAGCCGCCACAGGCACGAGCATGAGATCATACCAGGGCGAGAAATGCATGCCATTGACGAGCGAAAGGATCGCAATGCCGAGCAGATAGCCATCCTGCTTGAGGGCCTGCTCGCGAAGATCCATGTCGCCGGGCGACAATGGGGGAAGCGGCGGGAGCGTGCTCATAGATCGACCCTCGGCGACATGCCCATTTTCAGAAGAGCGAGGAAAAGAAACACGCGCAGCATGATCACCCAGACAATCGCCAGAACCATGACAAGGCCAGGCGGAACCACAGCGGGTGTCAGGGTGCGCACAGCGCCGAGCACCGGATCGGTCAATTGGCAGAAGACCCGCCAGATGACGAGCTGGCTGTCAGCCTTGAAAAAAATCGACAGAAGATAGCGGCCGATCAATGTGTACATGATCGTCGCCAGAACATAATTCGGCAGGATGAAGAGCCAAAAGCCCGTTTCGTCGTTCATGGCACCTTCCTATCTTGCACGACAGCGCCCGTAAAGAAGAACGGGGTGGGAGAAAGCTCCCACCCCGCATTTTTCACCAGATCCGATGAAGGATCAGACTTTTTCTTCCATGAGCGTCTTGCCCTTCGGGCGGCGGCAGGCGTCGATAAAATCCTGCAGCTGCTTGGAAGGAGCGGGCGTCATGATCGAGACGACATACATTACCAGGAACCCGATCGGGAGACCGAAGGCCGCCGACGAGATATTGGCAATATTGAACCAGCCCACGCGCGAAGCGAGCGGGTTGTTCGCCGCCACCGGACCATCCGCAATCAGCGGATCGGCAAGATGCTTGGCCATTGCGGCTGCATCGATCAGCGGTGCGCCCGTCATCGGGTTCAGGTTCGAGACCATGCCGAAATACTGAACGCCGATATGCGGCCAGTAGCGGGTGATGACCAGGTAGAACAAGGTCACGAAGAAGCCCGCCAGAATGCCCGCAATGGCGCCCTGCGTATTCGCACGCTTCCACCAGACACCGAGCACGAGAGCCGGGAACAGACCGCCTGCGGCGAGACTGAATGCCCATGCCACCATGGCCACAATGTCGGTTGGTCGCGTCGATGCCGTCCATGCCGCCAGAACAGCGACGATCACCAGCAGGATACGGCTGACGATAAGGCGCTGTTTGGCGGGCGCATTCGGATTGATGATCTTGTAATAGATATCATGCGAAAGCGCATTGGCGAGTGCGAGCAGCAGGCCGTCGGCCGTCGACAGAGCAGCCGCAAGGCCACCCGCCGCAACCAGACCCGTGATCACATAAGGAAGGCCCGCGATTTCCGGAGTCGAGATCACCACCACGTCGGTGTTGATGCCGAGATCCTGCCAGCGCAGCACACCCGCATGACCGGCAATCGCCTTACATGCAGCCGCTACGTCAGCAACGGAGGACGCGCTCTTGCCGCAGATCGTCACCAGGCCAAGCTTGCCCCAGTTGTAGACCCATTGCGGCATTTCCGCGAGCGGCTTGCCGATGAGCGTCGAATAGACTTCGAGCTTCGAGAAGGCCGCATAAGCGGGGGCCGTGAAGTAGAGGATGAAGATGAAGAGCAGCGACCAGGCCACCGACACACGCGCTTCCTTGACGCTGGGCGTCGTGAAATAGCGCATGAGAACGTGCGGCAGAGAAGCCGTGCCGACCATCAAGCAGAAGATCAGCCAGAAATAGTTCGCCGGCGTATAGCTGGTGAACGGCGCCTCGTGGATCTTCATCGTCGCCGGCGCAAGACCGTTCTTGATGAAGCTCTGTTCGAGAATTGAAATCTGCTCAAGCGCCTGACCATAGGTCAGCTGCGGGATGGGAAGGCCGAATTTCTTCGCCGACATCCAGGCAACCGGAATGATATAGGCAACGATCAGAACGATGTACTGGGCAACCTGCGTCCAGGTGACGGCTTTCATGCCGCCGAGCATGGAGCAGACGAGAATGCCGGCGAGGCCCACGAAGCAGGCCAGCTCGAAATTCATGTCCAGGAAGCGCTGGGCGATGAGGCCCGTGCCGAAAATCTGCGCCACCACGTAAGTGAAGGAGCAGGCCATAAGCACGAGAACGCCGCACAGACGCGCGGTATTGCCGCCATAACGCGCTGCCAGGAAGTCAGGCACCGTATAGGCGCCGAACTTGCGCAGGAAGGGCGCGATGAGCACTGCGACGAGCACATAGCCGCCGGTCCAGCCGAGCACGAAGGCAAGGCCGTCATAGCCGAGCAGGAAGAGCGTTCCCGCCATGCCGATGAAGGAGGCCGCCGACATCCAGTCGGCACCAGTCGCCATGCCGTTGTAGAAGGCAGGCACTTTTCGTCCGGCGACATAATATTCGCCGACGTCCGACGTGCGCGAAACGACGCCGATGAAAGCGTAAACAAGGATCGTCAGACCCATGAACATGTAGCCTAGGTACTTTTGACCTACGCCCATCTGTTCGAGAATGCCGACGATGGCGATGAAACCGAAAAAGCCGCCTGTGTAGATAGCGTAGATCCGGCCGAGATTGGAGGTGAAATCACCACCCCCCGAATTCGAATTCGACATGATCCCCCCTTATTGTTCGTCAGCTTCGGCGACACCTTCTTCGGTGTCGATCCGGTCTTGCGCCTTGCCAAACCAGAAGAGCATGGCGACGAAGATGATCAGCGATCCCTGCGAGGCCATATAGAAGCCGAGCGGGAAGCCCAGGATCCGGATGGAATTGAGCGGGGCAACGAACATGTGGACGATGAAGCCGAAAAAGGCCCACAATCCGAGCATCGTCCACATGAGCGTGGACGTTCTCTGCCAATAACGATCTTGATTAAGTTCCGACATAAATTTTCCTCCGCGAAATCCTTGCTTCTTGGCGCATGATCAGGCGGGCGGAATTCGCGCGAATGAACATGCGTAGAGAAGCTGGAGACCCGCCACCCCCAGGAAACGTCGAAGGCTAAGGCCGCCCTACGTCCCGGTCTTTTTAACGCCCGTGAGTCGGACGCTTCGAATCGCAACCTAGATGAGAGCAAGAACGAAACAATTATCCTTTCGTTCACAGTCTCGTGCGGCGCAGACGGCATCGATGCTTTATTGAGCGCAACAAATCAAGGCACCCCCCTATGCTGCGCTGCAGCAAGCCCGACTAAATTCTAATACCATTTAATATGTTCCGTTTGCCTGCCTAGCAGAACATAGCTTTTTCACAACCGATCTCTGGACAATACAGCAGAGCTGGCTTTTCGACCGGCAAGAAAAGCTGGGGAACCCGAGGGGTATTTTTATGAGCATGGTATCCGCAACCACATCGCGCGCCACGCCAAGGCCGATGACCCAAGAAGAAAAAAAGGTCATTCTGGCTTCGTCGCTCGGCACCGTCTTTGAATGGTACGACTTCTATCTCTACGGTTCGCTGGCCGCCGTCATCGGCGCGCAATTCTTCTCGGCCTATCCGGAAGCGACCCGTAACATCTTCGCGCTGCTCGCCTTTGCCGCGGGCTTCCTCGTGCGCCCCTTCGGCGCGCTGGTGTTTGGCCGTCTCGGCGATCTCGTCGGGCGCAAATATACCTTCCTGATCACCATCCTCATCATGGGCCTGTCGACTTTCGCGGTCGGCCTGCTGCCCTCCTATGAGACGATCGGCTGGATCGCACCGGTGACCCTCCTGGCCCTGCGCATGTTGCAAGGCCTGGCGCTGGGCGGCGAATATGGCGGTGCGGCAACCTATGTTGCCGAACATGCGCCCGTCGGCCGTCGCGGCTTCTACACAGCCTTCATCCAGACGACGGCGACGCTGGGGCTCCTGCTCTCGCTCATCATCATCATGGCGACACAGGGCTATGTGAACGGCAATTATCCGGACGTGCAGGTGATCCAGAATGGCGTCGCCCAGATGGGTCCGGATGGCAAGCCGGTCATGATCAAAGCCTTTGCGGCCTGGGGTTGGCGCATTCCCTTCCTGGTCTCTGTCGCGCTGCTCCTGATCTCGGTCTGGATCCGCCTGCAGATGCAGGAATCGCCCGCCTTCCAGAAAATGAAGGAAGAAGGCACCGGTTCGAAAGCGCCGCTGTCGGAAGCTTTCGGCGAGTGGAAGAACGCCAAGATCGCGCTGATCGCGCTGCTCGGCCTCGTCGCCGGCCAGGCCGTCGTCTGGTACACGGGACAATTCTACGCCCTGTTCTTCCTGCAGAGCATTTTGAAGGTGGATTCATTCACCGCCAACGTGCTGATTGCATGGTCGCTTGTTCTGGGCACCGGCGGCTTCATCGTCTTCGGTTCTCTCTCGGACCGCATCGGCCGCAAGCCGGTGATTCTGGCGGGCTGCCTGCTCGCCGCGATCACCTATTTCCCGGTCTTCAAAATGCTCAGCCAGACGGCGAACCCCGCCCTCTACAATGCGCAGGAGAGCACCAAGGTCGTCGTCAAGGCTGATCCGAACGATTGCTCGTTCCAGTTCAACCCGGTCGGGACGGCCAAATTCACCAACACCTGCGACATTGCTAAGGCTGCGCTTGCCCGCTCCTCTGTAACCTACAAGAGCGAGCCAATGCCTGCCGGCACGAAAGCGACCGTGATGGTCGGTTCGCAGGAACTGCAGGCGGGTTCCCCCACCTTCGCGGCCGATCTCGCCAAGGCGGTCACGGCGGCGGGCTATCCGGCGGCGAGCAATTCGTCGGTGATCAAGCTCGACGGCTTCCTCTCTGTCTTCGGCAGCGCGCAGGCCCTGACACTCATCGTCCTCCTTACCTTTCTGGTGATCCTGGTGACGATGGTCTATGGCCCGATCGCGGCGGCCCTGGTCGAACTCTTCCCGACCCGCATCCGCTACACGTCCATGTCGCTGCCCTACCATATCGGTAACGGCTGGTTCGGCGGCCTGCTGCCGGCGACCTCCTTCGCCATGGTGGCCCAGACCGGCGATATCTATTTCGGCCTGTGGTATCCGATCGTGATCGCGCTCTGCACTTTTGTTATTGGCATGCTCTTCGTACCTGAAACGAAGGACCGTGACATTTACGACGTAAAGTAAGGTTCCAACCTCTTCCAAAACGAAAGGCCCCGCTCACGCGGGGCCTTTTTTCTTGGTCCAACAACCGAACTCAGGCGCAGACAGGATTGCAAGAGGCGGCGCAGGCTGGTAATTGCGGCCCTGCACATTGCGCCGGATTAGCTCAGCGGTAGAGCAGCGGTTTTGTAAACCGAAGGTCGGGGGTTCAATCCCCTCATCCGGCACCACCACCCTTTCTCTCTGATTTGTTTGGCCCGGCATCGCTTTGCTGTGGGCTGGCCTGTTCGTGAAAAAAACACATTGTCAGTCTATCCTTACACTCGTTTGTCAACTAGTATTGACATTGCGGGGCCTGTCTCCGTGCCTCCCTCGGGTGGCTCCTGCTAACTCCCCCCCCGCCACGGTCCATCCCCCGTCGGGGGGTTTTTTTGTGCTTTCTGCCGAGTTGAGAAAACATGCCCGCAGGCTTGTCTTGCCGGCCGGCGATCTGGCCATCAAACGTCACGCTGCGAATGATGAGCTGCGCGCATTCTCAATTCAAATCGCGCACCACACAAAGCAATGCGCGATCAAGCGGGCTGCAGAGCTTGCGCGAGGTTTGCAGCTGCGCGACAAAGATGCATGTTTGAAAATATCGCTCGCGCGCTTGCGATCGCCTGCACAATCGCCATTCTCTATCTCTCACTTGTGCCGGGAGAATTGCGTCCGCAAAGCGGAGCTTCAGGTCATTTCGAACATTTCATGGCCTATGCAGGAACAGCTTTTTTCTATGCGCTTGGTACGCAGTTGCGCCAAGGCATTGCACTCGTTTTCGCGCTCGCGCTTTTGTCGGGCCTTTTGGAAATAGCGCAACTCTACATTCCAAATCGCACCGGCGAATGGCCGGGCTTTGCAGCCTCAAGCCTTGGTGCTTTGGTCGGCTTTATCGCCGGCACGCTGGCCCTGCACATGCGCGACCGAATCTGGCGCAAAGGCTAGAGCGGCGGATTGCCCCCGCCCGCCTGGCCGATGGAAGCACGAATCACCTTGATCTCGCCGCCCTGCGGCTTGCGGCCGAAAATGGTGATGATGGCACCGGGCCGAATATCCTGCGCGCTGGCAGGTCGCGCGATCCAGACCATGGCCTCTTTCAACAGGCTCACTTTGCGCTCGCCCTCCGCATAAGTGAGGCTCAAAACCGGCCCCTCGTTACTCGTCCCGACATCGGTGATCTTGCCCACAAGCTGCGCCGGGCCGCTCGCCCCTGCCCCGCCCGCAGCCTGTTCTGCCCCCTGCTCGTAGATGATGACCTGCGAAGCGACCATGCCGCCGGCCGTGGAACTGCGCGCCCCCACGCTTGCCTGCTGGCCCGTCCGCAAATCCGAGAGCTTGGCCCGCCGCATCGAATGGATGCCCGGCCCCGCATCGAAACGAATGCGCAGCACAATGCCGGTGCTGGGCGAAACGGAGATGATTCCATTCTCGAATTTCTGGACCGTGCCGCTGATCCGCACGTCATCCTCTACCGGCTGGGCCGCGAGCGTTGTCGTAAGACCCGCGAGACAAAAAGGAACAAGGGCGAAAAAACGCAGGTTCGAAAACATCATCCCAAGACTCCAGTGAGCTTTCCAATGAATGCAGAAACAGCCGCTTGGCTCCCACAGCCGCGTCCCCGCATTCGAAACGGGCAGAATGCACGACATTTGTAGGGCAAAGGCGTAGACTTGGGCAGGACGCAACAGCCCCGCCTGATAAACTTCCGATCAGTTTCGCGACAATGTGACGGGAGACTGGTCATGGACCGCGGCGATCGGGTGAAAATCAAATCTGGTTCAAAGGCGCGCCACAATTGGCTCGTTGGCGATGAAATGGCTGGGACAATCATCGCCCGCTATCGCATTCCCCGCCAGCCCGGCCCGGAACGGCTGGATGTGCGCTTCGGCGGCGGAATCATCGTCTGGGGCGAGAGGGCCAGCGAATTCGAGCAGGCCAAGTTCGACACGCTGCAATAAAGCCCGGCGCCTCGTCCACATCACGCGCAGGAAAATTGCATCCACGATCAAGCTGTGGTTCGATCTCCATCAGCGGCGCCTCGAGACGCCGACCGGGAGGAAGAACCTATGCCCAAGCAATATTTGCTCGCGGCTGCCCTGATCGTCGCAATGACGGGCGGCTCCCATGCGCAGACCCTCAAAGTCGCCCTGCCCCAGAAAGGCAATTGGGACACTGGCATTGTCGAATATGGCGTCAGGGCCGGCATTTTCAGGGACGCGGGTCTGAACATTGAAATCAGCTATACGCAAGGCGGGGCGGCCACCATTCAGGCCGTTATTTCCGGCAGCGTCGATGTCGCCATGCATACCGGCATGCTCGGCCTGATCGGCGCCTATGCAAAAGGCGCGCCCGTGCGCGTGATCTCGCCTGCCATCACCGGCTCGCCCGAATTGTTCTGGTATGCGCGCCCGGACAAGAACATCAAAAGCCTGAAGGACGCGACCGACAAGACGATTGCTTATTCCGCTGCCGGCTCCTCGACGCATCTGCTCGTCCTGTCGCTGCTCGATCTCGAAAAGGTCAAGGCGCGCCCGACAGCGACAGGGGGCATTCCCTCCACCTACACGCAAGTCATGTCCGGCCAGATCGATATTGGCTGGTCCTCGCCGCCCTTCGCCATCGAGGACATTCGCACGGGCAAAGTGAATATTGTCGCGCGCGGCAATGATCTGCCGGAAATCCGCGATACGACATTGCGCGTGAATTTCGCCAATGAAAATGCGCTGAAGAGCAAGCGCGATCTCTTTCTGCGCTTCTCGCAGGCCTATGTGAAATCGCTCGAATGGTCTTATGCCAATCCGCAGGCCATCGACTTTTTTGCCGAGGCTGCCGGCGTCAGCCGCGAAGTTGCCAAGGAATCGGTGGAAAAATTCTATCCGCAAGCGGCCTTGCAACCCTATGAGATCCGCGGCCTTGCTGTCTCGCTGCAACAGGCGCTCGACCATAAATTCATTCCCAAGCCGATGACCGAAAAAGAGGTTGCAGGCCTGTTCGATATTCTTGTTCCGAAAGGCAAGTAAGCGAAGCTGAAAACGGGCCCGGCTTTCATGGTCGGGCCCATAGAATTCATGCGCCCCATGTTCGCCCACAAGCTCCATCTCCCGCCCATCCTGTCGCGAAGCATTGTCTTCGCGCTCCTGCTTGGTGCGTGGGAAATGGCATCCATGGCGGGAATGATCGGCCGATTCATCGCGCCGCCGCCGAGCGAGATTTTTCCTGCCATCCACTTGCTCTATGCGCAAAACCATTTGGTTGCGCGTTTCTTTCTGACCTTCGGACAAGTCTTTGCCGCAGCCGGCATTGGCGTGATCGTGGGCATGGCCATCGGCTGGTGGCTGCATCATGACAAGATCGCCGGAAAAGCCTTCACCGACTGGTTTGCCGCCATTGCAGCTGCGCCGCTGGTTCTTCTCTTCCCCCTATTCCTCGTTCTGTTTGGTCGCAATGCCGGAACCATTATCGCCATGGGCGCTGTCGCCGCTTTGCCGCCGATGATCCTGAAAACGAAAGAAGGCCTCGATAATGTGCGTGCCGTGCTGATCGATGTCGGGCGCACATTTGGCCTGACGCGCTGGCAGCAGATGCACATGATCCTCTTTCCTGCTGCTTTGCCGACGATTTTCACCGGCATCAGACTGGGGCTGATCTTTGCGCTCATCAATGTGGTGGGCGTCGAATATCTGATCGGCTTTGGCGGCATGGGGCTGATGATTTCCGAACTCGGCGACAGGTTCGAAATTCCAGGCATGTATGCCTCGATCCTGTTTGTCGTGATCTGCAGCGCAAGTTTCTTCTATCTCACCGAAAGGCTCGAAAAATGGCTTCTGTCGGCGAGATGAAAGGCGTTGCTCACGCCGGCGCGCCGCGCCTATCGCGCGTGATGCTCTATCGCATCGTCGCATTCGTTCTGATTTTGGGCGCATGGGAAGCCGCTGGCGCATCCGGCCTGTTTTTTCGCGGCGTGATCCCCTCCAGCGTGCTGATTGTCGCCGCCTTCATCAAACTCATGGGCGATCCGGTTTTCTGGCATCATTTCGGCGTCACTTTTTTCGAAATCATGACAGGCTTTGCCATTGGCACATGGCTGGGCGGCATGGCGGGCCTTGTGCTCGGCATGAACCGTTACACATCGCTGGTGCTTGAGCCCGTGGTGCAATATCTCGCCGCGACGCCGAAAGTCGTTTTTCTGCCGATCCTGCTCATTCTCTTCGGCATTGGCGTCGGCTCGAAAATCAGCCTTGCCGCCATATCCTGTTTCTTTCCCATGGCTTTGTCGCTGGCCAGCGGCGTGCGCACCATTCCGCCAATGTTCCTGCGAGTGGGGCAAAGTTTCAATCTCACCCTGTCACAGCGCATTGCGATGATCTACATGCCCGCGCTCATTCCCCCGATTGCGACCGGATTGCGGCTTGGCTTTGGCATTGCCACCGTCGGCTGCCTGCTATCGGAAATCAAACTGTCGAATGCGGGGCTTGGACATGCAGCCATGCAGGCCTATTCGCGTTTCGACATTCCCACCATGCTTGCCTTGCTGCTTGTAATCTTCACGCTCGCAGGCCTCGGCAATTATTTGATCGGGCGGCTTGTGCGCCTCCCCGGACCGACCAATCGCCGCGTCACGCGGCTGCAACAGGGCTGATCTCATGCCGGACGACAAGAAAAATATCGAAACCCCCATTCCTGCCAAAGATAGCGGCCAATGGGGAAGCGATGCCATTGCGCAAATGTTGCGTGCGCTCGGCCTGCCCTATGTGGCGCTCAATCCCGGCGCATCCTTCCGCGGCCTGCACGATTCACTCGTCAACAAGAATGGCAATCGCGAACCGCAAATGCTGCTTTGTCTGCATGAGGAAAGCGCGGTTGCCATTGCCCATGGCTGGGCAAAAGTTAAAGAACAGCCGCTCTGCGCAATCGTCCATTCAAATGTCGGTCTGATGCATGCCACCATGGCCGTGTTCAATGCCTGGTGCGATCGCGCGCCGCTGCTGCTGCTGGGCGCAACCGGCCCGGTCGATGCCGCCAAGCGCCGCCCATGGATCGATTGGATTCACACGGCCAAAGATCAAGGCGCGCTGATCCGCGATTATACGAAATGGGACGATCAGCCAGCCTCGGTGCCTGCCGCCATGGAAAGTCTGTTGCGTGCCTGGCAGATCACGCAAACGGCGCCGCGCGGGCCAGTCTATGTCTGCCTCGATGTGGCATTGCAGGAAATGCGGCTCGACAAGGCGCCCAAAATTCCCGATGTGACGCGATTCCGCGCCGCCCCGCCGGCCGAGCCGCGGCGCGCGCAGATCAGGCAAGCGGCCGAACATCTGGCCAAAGCAAAGCGTCCCCTTTTGATGATGGGCCGCATGTCGCGTCAGGAGAAAGATTGGGCAGCGCGTATTGCTCTGGCTGAAAAACTCGGCGCGCTTGTGCTGACCGACATGAAAATTGCCGGCGCTTTTCCAACCACGCATGAATTGCATGCGGCAGCACCCTCGACTTTCGCCAACGAAACGGCTTGCGATCTGATGCGGCAGGCCGATGTGATCGTTGCTTTCGATTGGGTCGATCTTGCCGGCACATTGCAGGCCGCCCATGCCGACAAGGATCCGGCGGCCACAATCATCAATGTCACGCTCGACCAGAGCCTGCACAATGGCTGGAGCATGGACCATCAAGGCCTGCCGCCCGCCGATCTTTTCATTGCTGCCGATCCCGATGTCACTTTGCATTGCCTGAGCGAGGCCTTGGCATCGCACAAGCGCAACAATGTCTGGAGCGATTGGAAAAAAGCGCCACGCCAGACTTTGCCGGAGGGCGAAAGCGGCAAGCCGCTCACCGTGCCCGTGCTCGCCAATGCGCTGCGCAAGGGATTTGCCGGCGAAAAGACAACATTGATGCGCCACCCGCTCTCATGGGCAGGACATATGTGGGATGTCGAGCACCCGCTCGATTTTCTCGGCACGGATGGTGGTGGCGGTATCGGCTCGGGGCCCGGCACATGCACAGGCTCGGCGCTTGCGCTCAAGGGCACGGATCGCATTCCGCTTGCCGTTCTGGGCGATGGCGATTTCCTGATGGGCGCCACCGCCATCTGGAGTGCGGTGCATTACGGCATTCCGATGATTGTCTTCATCGCCAACAACCGCTCCTATTACAACGATGAAGTGCATCAGGAACGCGTGGCGCGCATACGCGACCGGCCGGTCGAAAACAAATGGATTGGCCAGCAGATTGCCGCCCCCGATGTCGATCTCGCCATGATGGCGCGCGCACAAGGCGCAACAGGCATAGGCCCCGTTCGCGACATTGCGGAATTGCTCGAAATCATTCCGCTGGCCATCGAAGCCTGGCGACGCGGCGAGACGGTTCTCGTCGATGTTCGCGTCGAGCCGGGTTATGATTCCGGCATGGCAAGCGCCTTGATCAAGGAAGTCGGACGGTCATGACACATGTTCCAGCTTTGCGTATTTCTGGCGTCAGCAAGATATTTGAGACGGCGAAGGGACAGGTTACGGCCGTCGATAATGTCTCGCTCGATATTGCTCAGGGCGAATTCATTTCCGTGATCGGCCCGTCTGGTTGCGGCAAGTCCACGCTGATGAATATGGTCGGCGGGCTCTTGACCGAATATGACGGCGATATTCTGCTGGACGGCAAAGCTGTGCGCGGCTGCCAGCCGCAGATCGGCATGGTGTTCCAGGAAGAATCCACTTTTCCATGGCGCACGGCGATTGAGAATGTCGCTTTTCCGCTGGAAGCTGCCGGTGTGGCGCGCGACAAGCGCGTTGCGCGCGCCCGCGACCTGCTCGATCTCGTTGGCCTCACCGGCTTTGAAAATCATTATCCGGCAGAATTGTCGGGCGGCATGCGCCAGCGCATTGCCATTGCCCGCACATTGGCTTTCGAGCCGCGCATTTTGCTGATGGACGAGCCCTTTGCTGCGCTCGACGAACAGACACGCCTGCTGCTGGGCGACAAAGTGGTCCAGATCCAGCAGAAATTGCGCCAGACCACCATGCTCATCACGCATAATATTTCGGAGGCCGTGCAGCTTTCCGACCGCGTGCTGATCATGACCTTCCGCCCCGGCCGCATCAAACGCGTGATCGATATTGATCTGCCGCGACCGCGCTCATCCGACATGATGGGCACGGAAAAATTCGCAAAATATGTGGCGGAAATCTGGGCCGATCTGCGCGAGGAAGCCTCGCGCGGATTACAGGAAGCCGAAGCCGCTGCGGCGCGGTGAGTTTTTGTAGATCGTCATTGCGAGCGAAGCGAAGCAATCCAGAGATCACACGTGAGGCCTCTGGATTGCCACGTCGCCTGCGGCTCCTCGCAATGACGAAGGAAAGAGCGCGCCCTCTCCGCCATCATCACGAGCTGACCGGCATACCAATCACATCCGCAACAGCCGCTGCGCGTTGCCGCTCAAGAGCTTGACCTTGTCCTCGCGCGAGATCTGCAAATTCTCGACCCATTCCATGGCCGGACCATTGGCGACAAACGGCCAGTCGATGGCAAACATGATGCGATCCATGCCGAGTTCCGTCATCGTGCACATGAGAGCCGGCGTCGAAAAATTGCCGCTCGTCGTCACATAGAAATGGCGCGAGAATTGTTCGCGGAAGCTCAAATCCTCATGGCCGGGACGCGACAAAGCCTGATTGATGCGCCAGAGCAGGAAGGGCAAAGTCTCGCCCATATGGCCGATGATAATGTTGAGATTGTCGTGCTTCTCAAACACGCGCGACAGCACAAGGCGAATGGCCTGCGTCGCGGCTTCAACCGTATAGCCCCAGGCCGCACGGATGACCTGCGGATATTCCTGCGCATAATCGGCGTAATAGGCCTTCATCACATCAGGATGGGGAAAGGAGGGATGCAGATAGATCGGCACGCCGAGTTTTTCGGCGCGCGCAAAGATCGGCCAGAATCTTTTGTCGTCGAGCCACAGGCCATTGGTCAGGCCATGGATCATCGCGCCCTTAAAACCATGTTCGCTGACGCAACGATCGAGTTCATCAGCCGCTTTTTCAGGATGGACCGTCGGCAAGGCCGCAAAACCCGCAAAGCGTGTGGGATGCAAGGCAATGGCTTTGGCCAGACGATCATTGACACGGCGACAGAGATCGACCGCAAGATCTTCCGGCAATTTCTGCCCCGATGGCGCACCATGGGAGAGCACCTGCACATCGACGCCCGCGGCATCCATTTCGCGAATGCGCAATTCACCGAGATCGTGGAGGCGCTCAAGCAAATCCTTGGAGCGCGTGCCCTCGGCACCGGTGAGATGGGAGACCAGTTCGGCATCCCAATAATGCTCTTCGAGCGCGATGACCTTGATTTTCGATTGGCTCGCCATGGCGTTTCCGTTTCTTCTCTTTATCGGCTCCGGTCGCGCCGGACCTCTCCCTTATAATTGGCTTGATGGGCGGCTCACAAGACGGGAACGAAAACTTCCAGCGCGGCGGGCCGCAAAGTGAAGATCGCCGGGGTTGTCGTGACAATCTCGCCATCAGCATTGACGGCATGCGGATGGCGCGTGCGGACCTCAAAATGACGCCCGTCTTCAATACGGACCTCCTCCCAGGCGCCATGCCGCCCGGCGCGAAAATCAGGCGCGATGAACAATAATTTCCACAAAGCCGTCATTTCCAGCGAATAGAGATGCAATTGATGATCGTCGATTGCGGCGGCTTCATGCACGGCCATGCCGCCACCGTAATAACGCCCATTGCCAACCGCAATCTGATAGGTTCGCACATGCGCATGACGTCCATGTGCGATGATTTCGGCACGAAACGGGCGCGCACGGGCGAGCACACGCAAAGCCGCAATGGCATAGGAAAAAGGACCAAAGATTTTTTTCTTGCGCGCCGTCAGTTTCAGCGCCAGTTCGGCTGAGAGGCCAAGACTTGCGACATTGAAAAAAGGATGGCCGTTCACTTCGCCGACATCGATACGCGCTGTATGGCCTTTCGTGATCACGCCAATCGCGCCATCAAGATCGGTGGGCAGACGCAAAGTCCGGGCGAGATCATTGGCAGTGCCGAGCGGAATAATGCCAAACGGCTTTCCTGCCGCCAGCAAACCAGGACCGGCAGAATGGATCGATCCATCGCCGCCGCCAATGACAATGAGATCGGCTTCTGCGCTCTTCTCGCGAATGAGATCGGAAGAGCTGCGCTCATCATTTTGCGGCGGCACAATCACCGAGAAACCGGCATCGAGAAAAGCCTGATGCACCGCCGGCAGGCTCGCAAGTCCGCTGCGGCTTTTCGTATTGACGATCAGAAGAACGCGTTTGTTCTGCATGTGCCCTTCAATGCTCCGGGCATGTCGGCTGTTTCATCCATTCGTCTGTGCTGCGCCTATGGCCTCAAACAGGCGCAAAGGCGTTGCCGGCATTTGCACCGGCCCAACCCCATGGCGCGCCAAAGCATCTGTCAGCGCATTCATCACACTGGTCAATGCACCGGCACAACCCGCCTCGCCGCAGCCCTTGACGCCCAAATGATTTGTGCGCGCCGGCACAGCATGGCTGATGAAAACAATCTCGGGCACATGAATGGCGCGCGGCATGGCGTAATCTGTGAAAGAACCCGTCACCAGCTGGCCATCCTCGCTATAGATCGTATTTTCAAGGAAACATTGTCCGATCCCCTGCACGATCCCGCCGCGCACCTGACCGGCGACGATCAAAGGATTCACCAGCGTGCCGAAATCATTGACGCTCGTATAACGCACGACTTGCGCTTCACCGGTCTGGGGATCGATCTCGACTTCGGCAATATGGACGCCATTGGGATAGGTCGGCGGCGAGAGCTTGTGCATATGGCTGACATCGAGAGATGATGGCACACCATCGGGCAGCGAGGTAGTTGCGGCAATTCTACGTGCCACTTCCATCAGGCCGATGCGACGATCTGTTCCGGCAATGACAAATTCACCATCGGCGAATTCAAGATCGTCAATGCCAGCCTCCAGAAGATGCGAGGCAGCAAGGCGCGCCTTTTCGATCACGAGCTCGCCAGCTTCGAGAAAAGCATTGCCGCTCGCCATCAGGGATTTCGATCCGCCAGTGCCAGCACCGCCCGGCAATTCATCGGAATCGGTCTGCATCAGACGTATTTTCGCGAAGGGAATGCCAAGCTGGCCGGAGACAATCTGCGCGAAGGATGTCGTATGGCCCTGTCCGTGATCATGCGTGCCCGTGCGCAATGTCACTGTGCCATCCTGCTCAAAGCGAATATCGCCGAGTTCATTGGCGCCGGGCGCTGTCACTTCGAGAAACTGGCCAATGCCAATGCCGCGCCACAGACCCCGCGATGCGCTCTCGCGCTCGCGTGTCGAAAACCCCTGATAATCGGAGGCTTCCAGAGCCTGATCGAGAAGAGACGCAAAATCGCCGCTGTCATAGACAGAGCCTGAAGGCGCTTTCCATGGCATTTCATCGGGGCGAATATGATTGCGCCGACGCAATTCCACCGGATCGATGGCCATGTCTCGCGCGGCCTGATCGACAAGACGTTCAAGATAATAATTGCCTTCCGGCCGCCCTGCCCCGCGATAGGCCGTCACTGGAACGCTATTGGTCAGAACGCATTTGGTGCGCACTTCGACAAGCGGCGTGCGATAGACGCCGACAATATGTTTTACGACATTGAGCGCAGGAATGATCGGCCCGAAAGATGTGAGATAAGCGCCCATATTGGCCGTGCCGACAACGCGGATCGCCAGAAAATGGCCCTGCGCATCAAGCGCCAGTTCGGCCAAAAATTCATGATCGCGCCCATGATGATCGGAGAGAAAGGATTCGGAGCGCGTATCGGTCCATTTCACCGGCAATCCGAGGGTGCGCGCGGCATGAAGCGCGCAAATATATTCGGGAAAGAGCGATGTTTTCATGCCGAAAGAGCCGCCGACATGGCGCGCAACGATGCGCACATTTTTCGGCTCGACGCCCAGCACATCGGCTGCAAGCGCGCGCATGCCGAGCGCGCTTTGTGTGGGCGCATGCAATGTGTAACGGCCATTCTCGAAAGAAGCGAGACAGGCGCGCGGCTCCATTGCATTGACGACAACGCGATTATTGACAAGATGCAGCCGCGTCACATGTGCAGCCTGCGCGAAAGCAGCCGCAACGGCAGCGCTGTCTCCATAGGCATAATCGAGCGCGATATTTTGTGGAATATCGTCGTAAAGCTGCGGCGCTCCGGGCTCTGCTGCCGCGCGCGACTGCGTCACGCAGGGCAAAATTTCAATCTCGAGGCCGACAGTTTCTGCCGCCACGCGCGCCTCATGCGCAGTGCGCGCCACGACACAGGCAACAGGATCGCCGACGAAACGCACACGATCTTGCGCCAGAGCCGGGCGCATGGGTGCGCGCATCGGCGATCCATCGGCATTTTTGAGCGGCATGCGACTGGTCTGCGGGCGATAAGCGGCAAGATCTGCAGCCGTATAAACAGCGACAACGCCGGGCATGGCGCGCGCGGCTTGCGTCTCGATATGACGGATCGTTCCATGCGCATGGGGGCTGCGCACCATGGCCATGTGCAATTGGCCATCGAGCGAGACATCATCCGTATAGCGGCCCTCGCCGCGCAGCAGCACGGGATCTTCGGTGCGCGGCACCGCCTGACCCACACCGAATTTGAGACTTGCGAGGCTTTCGGAATCGAATTCGAGTTTCATGGCCATGCCTGTGCGAGATCACGAGGCGAAAGATAGGCTTTTGCAGGCGATTGACCAGTGCCGGCGTCCATTTGCCCGTCAGGATTCGGCCAAAGCCTCGATCCGCGCGACATTGAGCAGGCGCACGCCATCGGGCACGATCAGGATCGCCTTTTCGCGCGCCAGGCGGGTCAGCATGCGGCTGACGGTCTCGACCGTGAGGCCGAGAAAATCGCCAATGTCCTGCCGCGTCATGGGCAGCGGTATGGTGACCGAACTGGTGGAGAGCCGCGCCCAGCGCTTGCGCAGGCCGATCAGAAAGGCCGCGATTTTCTCCTCGGCCGTGCGCCGGCCCAGAATGACCATCTGCTCCTGGGCCAGCGACAATTCATGGCCGGCCATGGCGTGCAATTTCCGCAACAGATGCGGCTTGGAATCGAGAAAATCGGAAAAAGACTGGCGCGAGAAACTGCAGGCTGTGAGCGGCGTCAGCGCATCGGCGGAAAAGGCATTCCGTTCCGTCAGCGCAAGGCCGAGAAAATCGCCCGGCAGGGCAAAGCCGACAACCTGACGGCGCCCGTCGGGCAGCAGACGATAGAGCCGGGCTGAGCCGGAGGTGATGTTGAAAACCGAATCGGCCAATTCGTCCTGCTCGAAAATCGTCTCCCGCGCGGCGTGATGCATGGGGCGGGACAGGCGATCGAGGTCGATCAGCTCATCGGCCTCCAGCGCGCCACACAGGCTGAGGCTGCGGACCCGGCATTGCTCGCAATGCGTTTCAGCCTTTGCATTCGGGCAAAGGGCGAGCGGGGGTACGGAAAAGGCCTCTTGTGAACCTGCCATGCCGTCTCCTATTATCTTCTTTTAAATATGGCTGATTTTTTACCACCGCGGAAACATATGGAACAGTTTTTTTCAATTCCTGCAAAGCTGCAGCCGATGAACGAATGGCTGCAAAAGGGCCCAATCGCCCCCAAAAGCCGTCCAAAATGAACAAAAAACGACACAACCGAAGCCGGCGAATGGGCGCAATCTGGGCAACGCGAGCTTTGCCAGTTGAATTTGCTGAAAATCCTCACTAGCCTTCGAAACAATTTTGGAGTGCAAATAGTGAGTGAAAGAAACGAACTTGCAAATTTGGCGCGTTATGCTGCCAAAATGTTCAAGCTGATGAGCTCATTGCGCGGGCGCCATGGCATCGATTTCGATGAAGTGCTCATTTTCTTCGCCTTGGGACGGCTGAACTTCGACCATATTCCGGGGAATCTGATGTTCGTGAAGCCCGCGAATATTGTTTCTCTCTCGGATTTCATGGAAATCCCGCGCGAGACCCTGCGGCGCAAATTGCTGCGCCTCGAGGAGAAGGAGCTGGTCCAGCGCACCAGCTATGGCTTTGTGGTCAAGGATCTCGCCAGCTGGAAGCGGCTGGCCGAACTATCCCAGCTGGTCGAAGCGGACGCCTGAGGGGCGCCGCTTCAATAGCCGAATTGCTCGCGCAGGATTCGCTCATCAAGCGAATGTCCGGGATCGTGCAGCAGCACAAGGCCGGTGGCGTGATCCATCGCGATCTCGACGCTCATGACGTTACGGATCTCGAAATGATCGGCCACGGCTGAGACCGGCCTTTTATCGGCCTCCAGCATGTCGATTTTGACATGCGCCTTGTCGGGCAGGAGCGCACCGCGCCAGCGCCGCGGCCGGAAAGCCGAAATCGGCGTCAGCGCCATCAAGGGCGCATTGAGCGGCAGAATGGGCCCATTGGCGGACAGATTATAGGCTGTCGAACCCGCCGGCGTGGCGACCAGCAGACCATCGGCGACCAATTCGGCAAGACGCTCGGTTCCATCGATGGAAATGCGCATTTTCGCCGCCTGGTAGGACGAGCGCAGAACCGAGACTTCATTGATGGCGCGCGCGTTCATCACCTCGCCATTGACGTCCGTCGCCTTCATCGTCAGCGGATGGACGAGCGAAGCCTCTGCCGCCGCAAGCCGCTCGCGCAGCCGCTCGGGCGAAAATTCATTCATCAGAAAACCGACCGAACCGCGGTTCATGCCATAGATCGGCTTGCCCGAGCCCATGAAGCGATGCAGCACCTGCAGCATCAAACCATCGCCGCCAAGCGCCACAACGACATCGGCCTGCTCGGCGCCGACATTGCCATAAAGCCCGACCAGATCCGCCAAAGCGCGCTCCGCCTCCGGCGTGCCGGAGGAGAGAAAGGCAATGCGCTCAAAGCGCGAGGGGGCAGTCGTGCTCATGGCGCCTTCATAGCCGGAAATGGAGGGGCCGGAAAGGTGTGAGCCGCCATTGCGAGCGGAGCGAAGCGATGACGTTGCGCGAAACCCTCTCCCAGAGGGAGAGGGTGCCTGCGTTAGCAGGCGGGTGAGGGGTTACGCTTTTGCTTCGTGAGGTTGTAACCCCTCATCCGGTCGCTCACGCGACCACCTTCTCCCTCTGGGAGAAGGACGAATGACGCGCGCAAAGACAAAACCCCGGAGCTTTCGCTCCGGGGTTCTCGATGAAAAGCTTGCGCTTTCGATCAGATTAGAACGTACGCTCGACGCGGAGACGGCCGGTCCAATTGCCGAGTTTTTCCGAAGTAACGCAGGAAGCGTCAGTCGCAACGGCACAGAAAGCAGTACCTGTACCGGTTGCCGTGCGACGCACATCGGCTTCAGTACGAGCGTACATGATTTCAAGGCCGATTTCGAAGTTACGCGTCGGAACGAAAGCAATCTGTGAACCAAGGTTCCAGACCGTGGAATCACCGTAACCGCCACCCGCGAAGGAGAGCGCCTTAAGCGAGGCCGGGCTGTCATGCTGACCATAGCTGGCAACGAACGAATGACGCCATTGCGGAGTCCAGAAGTGCTGGAAAATACCAGCAACAACCCACGACTTCACCGTGTCAATAGAATTTCCGGTGTTATAAACCCACGACGGGTAGGCAGCGTAAGCGTAGCCACCAACGTTACGGAGGGTATCCGACGTCTTGTTGCTGAACCAATTCGTAGTGTACTCCGTCATGCCATCCGCATAAGCGGCGGTTAGCCAGAGGGCATCACCAGCCGCGATCATCGGCAGGTTGATTCTGGTTCCGACGCCGACAGCCCAGACCGTTTCGGACTCATGCGAAACCGTAGCCGCATTCGCCGCACCATAACGACCCGTCGCCTGTCCAACAGCGCCAGTAAGCGCAACTGAACCCCACGACTGATCCCAGTCTACGCGAGCGTTAACCTGGGGCATGGAGCGATAGTAGCTGTTTGCGGCTGTACCACTACCATTTACGCCGCCAGCCGTCGTATATGAACGATCCTGCAGGGCGAGCGTAGCCGAGAAGCCGCCGCCAAGGACCGCTGTGTAGGCGATCTGGTTAGCGCCATTGGCGAACGAAGACCAGTGACCCGCACCATAGAAGATCGACGGCATGAAAGAGAAGTTGTCGCGTGAAATACCGAAGGTGAAGCCAGCGAAGCGAACGAAAGCGGCTTCCAGTGTAGGCGTAGCAGACCCGGCAGAGCTGATCGCACCACTTCCTGCAAGAGTACCAGCGGTACGCGCGAGCCGAAGCGATGCAACCGTCTGGACTGTTCCATAGGCGGTTGGGGTGCGGGCGTCAAAATCTACGCGAGCGCGAACTTCCGAACCATAAAGGCTCTGTGCGCCCTTATACTCAGAAACAGTGTCCACGAGGGCGCCAGTCGCCTGGTTAATCGTTCCGCCGCTGTAGAAGTTCTGTAGCGCTGACACCGCATAGTCAGCACGAACACGACCACCCATCTTCAGGCAGGTATCCGTGCCCGGAATGGTGAAGAAGCCCGCGCCGTAGGCCGTGCAGACCTGAACGAACTGAACGGGAGCTGCCTTCCGCGAGGGAAGATCGGCAGCATTGGCGCCGGCCGTCGCGACGAGCGCTGCAGCGGAACCGAGGAGAAGGCTCTTTGCGAGCTTCATGAAAAACCTCCAAAAAATGATTTCGAAAAATCACCGGTTGAAAAAAGAACCCGCCCTGCCCGCGCCCTGAAATGAGAGCGCCGCCACGACCGGCCCGAACCCCGCCCCGCAAAATGGCAAGACAAGGAATGCTCCGGGGAATCCGGAACTGGCACGACTTTAACTGCGACTGAGCCTTTCGTCTCACCCAAAGACAGAAAAAGACAGTATAGATGAAGCTTCTGTGCCGATTGTTGCTTCATAGCCACATATATTTGGGCCTGTTTTTCTAATGTATACTTAGATGTACTTTAAGTTTTTGAAAAATATCATTTTTTTATTATATATTTAAAAAACTTCTCGGGAGAGGCTCCGCTGCGTCCATAAGGGGATTTCTCTCATATCGGACCCACTGGAGCGCAAATCTCACGTGTCGCCCCTGGATTGCTTCTGCTCAAGCTCGCAATGACGGCGGAGAGGGTGCCCTCCGTGCTCGTCATTGCGAGGAGCGAAGCGACGCGGCAATCCATCTTTGCCGCAGGCGCGCTCTGGATTGCGCCTGCTCAAGCTCGCAATGTCGGCCCAAAGGGCACTCCCTTCTCCCAGAGCGAGAAGGTGGTCACGCGAGCGACCGGATGAGGGGTTACTCCCTCACGAAACAAAAGCGTAACCCCTCACCCGCCCGCTATCGCAGGCACCCTCTCCCTCTGGGAGAGGGTTTGCGCGCCGTCACAGCGTGGAGCCGCCGCGATGAAACCTCGCCGGACGGATCAGCTAAGCCCACGCTAAGCTGTTGCTATTTCAACACAATTACAGATGAACCCGCCTCCAGCTCTTGCAGAGCCATCGCAAGAATCAGTTTCCCTTGCTAGTGTCTCATTATGTGAAACATAGATTTCACATAGAGAGATAATAAAACTCTCAAGGGTCTCAATCTTTTGGAGGATATCCATATGAAGCTCGTCAAAAGCCTTCTCCTTGGCTCCGCAGCGGCGCTGGTCGCCGGCGCGGGCGCCCTGGCCGCCGATCTGCCCGCCCGCCGGGCGGCGCCGGTCGAATATGTCCGCATTTGCGACGCCTATGGCGCGGGCTTCTTCGCGATTCCGGGTTCCGATAGCTGCATCAAGATCGGCGGGCGCGTTCGCGCGGATTTTGCCGCTTCGCAGCGCTCCACGACCTATAATGCCGCCTTCTTCAACCCAAACACCAATATCGCCAGCGATGCTGTGGCCATTGATGGCGATTCGGCCAATCTCTACGGCTGGGAAGCGCGCGGCCGCATCGATCTCGATGCGCGCACGCCAACGGCCTGGGGCACGGTGCAGGCGGTTGCATCTTTGCGGCTTGCGCGGACGACCGGCATTCTGCAATCGCAATCGCTCGGTCTTGTCACACAGGGCGCCAGCCAGGGCTCGACGCTGGAGGCGGCCTATATCCGCTTTGCCGGTTTCACCTTCGGCGCATCGCGTGACAATTTCTCCTTCATGCCCTCGACATTCTATGGCGCCGGCCATTGGGCTTCTTTCGCCAATGGCGCAAAGCAGATTGCCTATACGGCCGTGCTTGGCGGCGGTTTCTCCGCCACGCTCGCCATTCAGGATCTCGGCGATACGACAGGCGGCGCGCGCAATGTGAACACCTGGTTCCCGCCTGTGGGTGCTGCGGTGACAACAACGCCGCCGGGCCTGTTCGCCTATAATACGATGCCGCAGATCAATGCCCGCGTCGATTGGGATCAGGCCTGGGGTTCGGCTGCGCTGATGGGTGCGATCTCGACCGTCAACCAGACCAATAATACCGGTATTCTGGGCACATCCGGCGATGCTTCGGCCGATAAAACCGTCTGGGCCATTGGCGCGGGCGTGAAGATCAACCTGCCGATGATTGCAGCGGGCGACGTGCTTTATCTGAACGGCGCTTATGCTGATGGCATGACCGAATATACGGTCAATTGGCTCTATACGAAAACATCCGACACACGCCGCAACACCGGCGGTTTCGCAATCGACAATGCGCCGTCATGGATCAATTACGTCGACACCAACGGCAATGCGGGAATCCAGACCCTCAAATCCTGGAACCTCGCTGCGCTCTACACGCATTTCTGGACACCGCAATGGCGTCACTCCTTCCTCGTCACAGGCGGGCGCATTGAAGGATCGAATGTCAGCAATGCGGCGGGCTTCCAGTTTGGCGGCTTTGGCGATGCTACGGTCTGGAATGCCGGCACGCAGCTCGCGTGGCTGCCGACACGCAATTTCGAGATCGGTGTCGACATTCTCTACAATCGCGTCTCGCAGGATATCGGCCGTGTGATCACGACATCCGCCACGCCGACTTCAACGACAGTGGGAACCGGCATTCTCACCACGCGCGAGAAGGAAGGCAATTGGACGGGACGCGTGCGCGTCGAACGCACGTTCTGATCTTCCGCAACAGACAAACGCAACCCCCGGAGCCAAAAACTCCGGGGTTTTTTTGTTGCAGCGGTAGTAAGCCGGAGAACAGGATGACCACTTTTCAGCGGGCAGACCAAACTATCATCAGCATATTGGGGCGACGCGCTGCCTGCCGAGGAAGAAACATCATCGACGCCTGATCACATCTTAATCCTGTCGATAGGCACGCATGAGCTGATCGGAAACCGGCTTGAACAGCATTTCATAGACGCGACGATCTCCGGTCTTGATGAAGACTTCAGAGGGCATGCCGGGCACAATCGGCATTCCGTTAAGACGCGCGATCTCGGCTGCCGAGAGGGAGATCCGCACCTGATAAAAAGTGATTCCTGTACGCGGGTCGCTGATCGCATCAGGCGACATATGTTCAACCACGCCATTGAGCTCAGGCGTCGTGCGCTGATTCAAAGCAGTCATGCGCACCAAAGCCGATGCTTTAAACTTGATCTGGTCGATGTCGGCAGGATTGACCTGCGCATCAACGACAACCGGCTCTTCAGTCGGGATGATATGCATGATGGCCTCAGTCGCGGAAATGACACCTCCTACAGTCTTGGCACTCAATTGATGGACAATGCCTGACTCTGGCGCGGTAATCATCACGCGCGCCAATTGATCCTGGGCGGCGACGCGCTGCTCTTCAAGTGGAGCAATCTTGCCGTCGACATCACGAATTTCTCCACCGACTTCACTGAAGAGATCACGATCAATCTGCAAAATGGACAGGCGGGCTTCGGCGATCTTTCCTTCAGTCTGCGCAATACCGGCAATCAATTGTCCGCGCACGCCATCAAGACGCGCGCCCTCGCGCTCAAGCGAACTCACCCTCGACAGAGGAACCAATTGCTGCGACCAAAGCTGGCGCGTCCCTTCCAATTCCTGATTGATGAATTTCACCTGGGAATCGATCGATTCACGCTGGACCCGATAGCCCCATGCCTCATTCTCGAATTGTTTGATCCGCTCTTCGATCTGCGCTTTGCGACCATTGCGCATATGGGCGCGAAGCTCGAACAGACGCGTCTCATTCTGAACGGCCTCAGACAAAATTCCCGCATGCAAGCCGTCAACCTCGAAACTCTCGATGTGAGGCTTGCCATCCCGCTCAGCAAGTAGGCGCGCGCGTCGCAGACGCAATTCACCGAGGCTCTTCTCGATGCCGGCCAAATTTGCACGCAGCAATGTATCATCCAGACGAACCAGCAGATCCCCGCTCTTGACGGCATCACCGTTTTTCACCCGGATTTCAGCGACTATGCCCCCATAAGGATGCTGAACCTTTTTGGCATCTGACTGCACGACGACGGAGCCCCGCGCGATGATCGCTCCTGAAAGGCTAGCCGTTCCGATCCAGCCAAAACACACAACGAAAAACAGGACAAAACAGGCTCCGCCAATTTTGACGTAATAATTGGCGGAGCGCAGGGAGAGACTGGCCATGATGTTCGCACTCACGCAGGTTTTTCCGCTTGCTGAAGTGTTTTGACACTGGCCGGCGCGCTCGCCAAATATTTCTCCATGATTTCCTGCTTTGGCCCACAGGCGACCATGCGTCCATCACGCAGAAGCAGAATTTTATCGAAGGCCTCAAGCAGGCTTGGACGATGAGACACGGCGATGACAATTCCCCCGCGCTCACGAATGCTCCGCACAGCTTGGGACAGTGCCATATCCCCATCCGCATCGAGATTGGAATTAGGCTCATCCAAGGCGACGATGAAGGGCGCGCCATAGATGGCGCGCGCAAGAGCCACGCGCTGTCGCTGACCCGCCGACAAGGACGCGCCATTCTCCCCGACCTGCGTTTGATAGCCCTCTTTCATTTTCAGAACGAGTTCATGAATGCCGGCCTGTCGTGCCGCCTCGAGAACTTTCTCTGAATCGATCTGCGGGTGGAAGCGCGCAATATTTTGGGCGATCGATCCAGTGAATAATTCGACATCCTGCGGGATGAAGCCGATATGATTGGACAAATCATCCGATGGCCATTGATCGAGCGCCGCATTGTCAAGCATGACGCGCCCGCCTGTCGGCGACCAGACATTGACGAGAAGCCGCAGCAAACTCGACTTGCCCGCACCACTCGGCCCAATGACGCAGAGCCCATCTCCCGGTTTGAGAGAGAAGGAAATGTCACGCAGGATAATCTGCTGCTTTCTGACATCGGCAAAGGACAGGGATTCGACGCGCAGCGACTGATAGGGCTTTGGCAATTTCAAGCGCTCAGGCTCAGCCGGATAGGCGCGCAACAAATCTTCCAGTTTGAACCAGGACTCACGCGCCGACGTAAAGCTGCGCCAATTGGCAATGACCTGATCGACCGGCGCAAGCGCCCGGCCAAACAGGATCGAACCTGCAATGATGATTCCAGCAGATGCCTGCCCCCAAATCACCAGAAGAGCACCCAAACCCAGAATGCCGGATTGCATGATGAGACGCAGAGAGCGCGAAACAGCCCCCATGCCGCCACCAAGATCGCTCAGCAAAGTTTGCGACAGGCGCACCGCTTCGGTCTGCGAGCCGTAAACATGCACCAATGATTGCCTTAGACCCATAGATCCGACGACTTCGGCGTTACGTCGCAACAACAAAGTGAACTGCGTCTTTTTCGCAATCTCGCCACCCAATTGTACCACCGGCTCCCGCGTCTTCATTTCCGCATAAAGTGTCAGGCCGACAATGACGAGACCGCCGATGAGGGAAGCTGCCCCCAGAATCCAGTGGAACAGAAACAAGATGACGATAAAGAAGGGGATCCAGGGAAGATCGATAAAGGCAACAGGCCCGCCACTCGACAAGAAATTCTTGATGGCATCGAGATGCTTTGGGGCTTGCGCTGAATCTGGGCCTGACTGATTGACCTGCGGAGCCCGCGAGAGCAAATCGAAGATGCGACTATTGAGCCGTTCTTCAAGATGATTGCCGACGCGAATGAGAATGCGCCCCCGCATGAAGTCAAAAAAGCCCTGTGCGCAGAAAAGAAAAAAGGCTGCAATCGAGAGGACGAGCAGCGTCGGAATACTTTGGCTCGGCAGGACGCGATCATAAACCTCAAGCATATAAATGGCGCCAACGAGCATGAGCATGTTGACCAGAGCGCTGAAGATGGCGACGCCCGAAAGAACAAGCCAGCACTCTTTCACGGCCATGCGTAATTCAGATGTCGCTCTTGAGAACCCTATGTCACGCATCTTTCTGCACTCAGATCACCAAGAAATCGGCATTGGTGAGCGTCAATCCAGATTGAATTTTTGCAAATTGAATGGCTGCCGTCGAACCCGAGCCATCGGCATCATACAAAAGGCGGCCGGTTGAGCTTTCGTAAATAATCCGATCGTCAGAATCGAGGGCTTTCGTACCGCTGACAAAGGCACCACTTGCCAATGTGCCCGGCGTCAGAAGAGCTTTGAAGTGATCGTTTTCCAAATGAATAATGTCATCAATCGCGCTGAAGTCCTGAATCGTGTCGAGGTTTTGGGTTCCAAATGCAGTATTGAAAACAAAAATGTCGGCCCCTGCCCCACCGGACATAGTATCGTTACCGAGGCCGCCATTGATCAAATCGTTGCCACCGCCACCATTCAGAGTGTCCAATCCTGCGCCACCATTGAGCGTGTCGTCAAAGGCCGAGCCGGTCAAAATATTGGCTCCACCATTGCCCGTCATGCTCACTGCATTTCCCACAGCAGCAGCATTGACATTAAGTGCGCTGGCTCCTGTTAAGACTGCAGCGCTGGCCAGGCCCGTTCCGATAACAATTTTTTCGACGGTCACGTTCAATGTGAGCGTCAAAGTGCCGGCAGCCGTGGCGGCGAAGCGCAATTCATCAGTTCCATCGCCGCCGGTAATCGTCTCACCCGACGCAAAATCAGCAGCGGCTAGAACCATAAAGATATCGTCGCCATCCTGCCCAAGAAGCACATCCGCACCGGCGCCGCCCGTGATGCGGTCTATGCCCGCACCACCTTCTATCCTGTTGGCATTGACATTACCGGTCAGCACATCGGCATAGGCAGAACCGGTCAGGTTCTCTATGGAAGTCAATGTATCGGATCCAGCACCCACGGTATTTTGCACAGTCGTGAGCGCGAGACTGACGGTGACAGCCGAAGTTGCACGCGCATAGCTTGCCGTATCCGTCCCGTCTCCGCCGTTGATAACATCATTCCCGGCGCCGCCTTCAAGCACATTGGCACCGGCACTGCCGGTCAACGTGTCGTTAAAGGCCCCACCAACCAGATTTTCGATTGAATAGATGCGATCCTTACCAGCACCTCCAACCACAACCCCCGTCGAAATGCTGGCAACAATAGCGGCCGTTGCATCACTTAAATCTGCCGTGTCGGATCCTGCGCCACCGATAAGAACATCGTTGCCAGCTCCGCCACGCAGAAGATCATCGCCATTTCCAGACCAGAGAGTATCGGCGCCTGTTGTACCGATGAGCTGATCATTCTGACTGCTACCGACCACAGTCGTGCTGCCGATCTTGCCTTCGCTGATTTCCACCGCGAAAAAATCACCAGCCTCCGCGCTCAGCTGACCGCCCTTGGTGATATCTCCCCAAGTATAAACGGAGCCATTCTCGTTCAATGCGAGAAATGCTGAACCATTACCCGTCAGGGCAAGAATGTCGCTCGTGCCATTGAGCGCTGTCGCAACAACGCTCTGATCACCACCGGAAAGAGCTGCACCCCATGAAACCACCGAGCCATCTGCACGTAGCGCAGCGAAAGATTGATCAATGACGGCAATGTCAATCACATCGATCGTGCCATTGAGCTGGCTTGCGACAGCACTAGAATCGCCGCCATAATTGGGAAGGCCCCATGTGACAACCGAGCCATCCACCCGCAAAGCGGCGAAGGCATGATCGTTACCGAAAATTCTTGTAACGTCGATCGTCCCATTGAGCTGGCTTGCAACAGCGGAACTATTGCCGCCATCCGTGCTGCTGCCCCAAGTTACAACGGAGCCATCATTGCGCAAGGCTGCGAATGCAGTATTGGTCGAGGCAATACTGATGACATCAATTGTGCCCGCCAATGCACTCGACACTGCCGAGCTATTGCCCCCGCAATTGGTATCGCCCCAAGTGGCCACAGACCCATCAGCAAGCAAGGCCGCAAAGGCCGAGGATGTAGAGGCAATTGTCAGAACTTTGTTTCTCGACGCATCAATCGATGTCGACACGGCACTGCTGTTGCCGCCATCAGTGCTATTGCCCCAGGTGATGACGGAGCCATCGGCTCTCAGAGCCGCAAAGGCAGAGCCGGTCGAGAAAATACGCACGGCATCAATGGTGCCGTTCAATTGGCTTGCCACGGATGAACTATTGCCGCCAAAAGCGCCATAGCCCCATGTAACCACCGAACCATCTGCCCGCACGGCCGCAAAGGAAGACAGATTGGAATAAATATTCACCACATCAATTGTGCCATCGAGGGCACTGGTAACCGCAGAACTGTCGCCGCCATTTTCAGAATGGCCCCAAGTCACAACAGAGCCGTCAGCACGCAGGGCCGCAAACGCACCGAACGTCGAATAAATATCTGTGACGTCCATAGACCCATTGAGCTTGCTGGAAACAGCCGCGCTATTACCGCCGAAGTTACCATTGCCCCAGGTGACAACAGAGCCATCGCTGCGCAGAGCCGCAAAGGCAAAGCAATTGGGTGTCACTTGAACGACGTTTGTGAGTTGGCCAGAAACGGCAGAACTGTCACCTCCATTGTTGCCATCACCCAAAGTGACAACAGAGCCGTCATTGAGAATGACGGCGAAGGCGTGATCATTTTCATACCAGCCGGAATAATGACCGGGGTAGGATTTCAGATCGTATTTGCTGAGCGTAACGCTGGTGGCGTTGACGCCAGTGGACAGTGAGTCCGCAACCGCCGCCAGGCCAGGGTCCTTGATATAGGCATAGGTATATGCGGAATATGCGCCCGCCGCTGCATCTGACAAGGACTTATAAAGATCGACAAAGAAATATTCATACCCTTCGCTCAACCCATCCGAAACCGTCGCCACCGAAATGGTCTTGCTTGTCTCGGAACTGGTAAAGTTCACCGCGAATTTATTGAGCGCACTATAGTCTGATGACGTTGCGGTACCGGCAATTGTGCTGAGATAGACGGTCGAGGCTGATCCCGAACCGGATCTGGTGACGGTAAAATTACATGATGAGCCTTCGGCAGTGGCCGTGTAGCTAGATGGCGTTGTGATTGTATAAGTGTAAGACGGAGCATCCTTGATATAGGACGTCGTATAGGTCGTTTCATTGGCGGCCAAAGCATCGGCTTGAGTCTTGTAGACATCGACCCAGAAATATTCGGGATTTTCGATTAGTGAATCGGCCGTCGTATTGATCGTGAATGTCTTCACAGTTTCACTGGCCGTGAAGCTGATCGCGAATTTATCGAGCCCCTGATAATCGCTTGACGTTGCTGTTCCAGCAATGGAACTGACGTAGACAGTGGAGGCCGATCCAGATCCGCTTCGTGTGAGAGTGAAGGTGATCGGGGAGCCTTCCGTCATCGGCGAGGATACTGTGGCATTGCTGGTCAGCGAATAGGTATAATCGGTCGTGACCGGGTCCTTGATATATCCTGTGCTGTATGTCGCATAAGTGCCAGACAGCGCATCCGCATAGGTCTTGTAAAGATTGAGCCAGAAATATTCCGTGCCTTCTGTCAGTGAATCCGCAGTCGTAGATATTGTGACGGTTTTGCTGGTCTCGCTGGCTCCAAAACTGATGGCCTGCTTATCTACGCTTTGATAGTCAGTTGAACCTGCGCTGCCTGCTGCGGTTGACAGATAGATTGTCGATGCGGTCCCGGAACTGCTGCGCGTGATCGTATAGGTGATTTGCGACCCTTCCGTTGCCGCAGCACCGGAATTGCTCGCTGTATTGCTCATTGAATAGGAATAATCGACGACGCCCGCATCCTTCACATAGGACGTGCTAAAAGCCGCATAATTCTGGACCAAAGCATCTGCATAGGTTTTGTACAGATCAACATAGAAATATTCTATGCTTTCTGTTGTTGAATCAGTGATCGTGTTGATCGTGAATGTTTTCACCGTCTCATTCGCGCCAAAGCTGATCGCGACCTTGTCGAGCGCCTGGAAATCCAAGGAGCCCGCTGTATTCCCAATCGTGCTGACATAAACGGTCGAAGCCGAACCGCTCCCCGAGCGCGTGACCGTGTAAGTGATCGGACTGCCTTCAGCGACCGCAGTCGCAGAAGTGCTGGCACTGTTGGCCAATGTGTAGGAATAATTGGTGCTGGCGGCATCCTTGATAAAGCCCGTGCCATAGGCCGCATAAGATCCGCTCAAGGCATCAGCATAGGTCTTATAAAGCGTCAGCCAGAAATATTCCGTGCCTTCAGTCGCCATATCCGTATTGGTATTGACCGTGATTGTCTTCGTCGTCTCCGATGCCCCAAAATTGATCGCCATTTTATCGAGAGATTGGTGATCTGCCGATCCGGTTGTCCCCAAAATCGTGCTGACATAGACGGTCGAAGCCGAACCCGTGGCACTGCGTGTCACTGTAAAGGTGACCGACCCACCTTCTGCAACGGCGCCCGCAGACGTTCCTGCTGAGCTGGTGATCGAATAATTAAACGAGCTAGTTGCTGCGTCTTTGATATAGGCCTCGGTATAGGTTGCGTAATTGGAAACCAAAGCATCGGCATAGGCGGTATAGAGTTCGACCCAGAAATTTTCTTCTCCTTCCGTCAGATTGTCGGTATTCGTGCTGACGGTGAAAGTTTTAGTGACGTCATTGGCGCCAAAACTGACAGCGACTTTGTCTAGGCCTTGGTAATCACTGCTCCCAGCGCTGTTCGCAATCGTGCTGACATAGACAGTGGACGCCGAACCAGAGGCGCTTCGGGTGACGGTGAACGTGATCTGACCACCTTCAGCAACAGCCAATCCGGACGTGCCAGCGGTGCTAGCCAGCGTATAGGTATAGGCTGTTGTCGCAGCGTCCTTGATATAGCCGGCACTATAGGTCGAGTAATTGGAGACAAGTGCATCGGCATAGGTTTTGTAAAGATCCAACCAGAAGAATTCGGCGCTTTCGGTCAGTGAGTCCGTATTGGTTTTGACCGTTACAGTCTTGGTTGTCTCATAAGACGCAAAATTCACGGCCAATTTGTCGATTGACTGGTAGTCACTCGCGCCAGCGCTGCTTCCGACCGTGCTGACATAGACTGTTGAGGCGGAGCCAGAAGTACCCCTGGTGATGGTGAAGGTGATTTCACCCCCTTCCGCAATAGCAGCGGACGAAGTGCCAGCGCTGCTGCTGATTGAATAGTTGTAATCAGCAACAACAGCGTCCTTGAGATAGGCTGTGCTATAAGCCGAATAGGCACCACTCAAAGCTTCTGCATAAGTCTTGAAAAGCGTCAGCCAGAAATATTCCGTGCCTTCAGTCGAGGAATCCGTATTCGTATTGATCGTGATGGTTTTGCTTGTCTCATTTGCAGCAAAATTAACGGCCACCTTGTCGAAAGACTGGAAATCATTCGTTCCAGCTGTGCCTGCCTGAGTGCAGACATAAACCGTGGATGCAGAGCCCGATGCATTACGGGTCACGGTAAAGGTGATCTGACTGCCTTCCGTCACCGCGGAGGCGCTGTTGCTTGCCGGATTGCTCACACTATAGGTGTAATTTGTGACAGACGCGTCCTTGATATAGGCCGCCGTATAGGTCGTGCTGTTTCCGATCTGTGCATCTGCATAATTCTTGTACAGATCGAGCCAGAAATATTCCGTACCTTCGGTCAGGGCATCTGTATTGGTGTTCACCGTGACTGTCTTAGTGACTTCATTGGCCCCAAAATTGACTGCGACCTTGTCAAGTGACTGATAATCGCTGGAGCCGGCGGTGCCGGTGGTCGTAGCGACATAAACCGTCGAAGCGGAGCCGGAGCCGCTGCGGGTAATGGTGAAGGTGATCTGACCACCTTCGCTCATCGCCGATGTCTGGGAACCTGCATTGGTGGCAAGTGTGTAGCCATAATCCGTGATGCTGGCATCTTTGAGATAGGCGACACTATAGGTCGCGTAATTGGCACTCAGAGCATCCGCATAGGTTTCATACAGATTGAGCCAGAAATATTCGGCCCCTTCCGTAAAATTATCTGTATTGGTTGTGACAGTGATGGTCTTGCTGGTTTCATAGGCCGCAAAATTGACTGCAACCTTGTCCAGGACTTGATAATCGGCGGAATTGGCGCTGCCGGCAATCGTGCTCACATAGACGGTCGAAGCTGACCCTGAAGTGTTTCTGGCAATGGTAAAGGTGATCTGGCCACCTTCTGTGGCAGCGGCAGATGAATTTTCGGCGCTGCTGCTTACCGTGTAGGTATAATCAGCGAGGATCGCATCCTTGATGTAGCCAGTAGCGGTGGTCGCCTCGACTTGGTCACCCTCATTGTAAAAGAGGCGAAGCTCGAAGGCTTCCGTGCCCTCCACAAGAGCATCGGTCAATGAATTGACCTTGACGGTCTTGACTGTTTCATTCGCGGCAAAATTGACTTCGAGCTTGTTGAGAAGCTGATAATCGCTGGTACCCGCTGTCACTGCTGACGTGCTGACATAAACTGTCGATGCCGTTCCTGAGCTGCTGCGGGTGATCGTAAAGGTTACGTCATCGCCTTCCGTCGTCGGATTGGCGGAATTCGAATTTGACGTCATCGTATAAGAATAACCGGAAAAAGCTTTGTCCTTAACATAGGCAGCACTCGAGCTGACCCAGGAATTATCGGCAGTGTTCAAATAGAGATTGAGATAGAAATACTCAGTGGGGTCGAGCCACCAATCCTGAGCCGTCTGAACCTCGACAGTTGCAACTTTCTGATTGGCCGCAAAGATCACCGGAACTTTGGACAGGATGTTGTAATCTGCCGCGCCGGCGGTGCCACTGGCGGTAGAGGCATAGATCGTAGAAGCGGCGCCGCTGCCACTGCGGGTGATCGTGAAGATGACTTTATCACCTTCCGACACGGCATTAGCGACACTGCTGGCCGCATTCGTAATGTCATAGGTGAAAGTGGCATTCGTTTTATCTTGCACCCAGCCATCTGCGCTTGCATCTGCGCTTGCATCCGCATTTGTCTGGCCGGGCGATTTAAACAGGTTGAGCTTGAATTTCTCTGACGATTCTTCGATCGAATCCTGCCAGGTCTTGACCGTTATTGTCTTGCTGGTTTCATAGGCATTGAAAGTCAGGGCGTAATTGCTCAAGCCCTGGAAATCAGCCGAAACCGCCGTATCGGTCTGTGTGCTCAGATAGACAGTTGATGCGCTGCCGGTGCTCGAACGCGTGATCGTGAAAGTGACGTTTGAGCCTTCTTCTACCGCAGCGGCTCCGGACGCTGCGCTGGAAGTGATTGTATAGGTCGCCTCCTGAGCGACTGTATCCTTGATATAGGCCTTGGTTGTTGCCGCAGCGACAGTGTCCGTCGTCTGCTTGAACAAGACAATATCGAAATTCTCGCTGCCTTCCGTCAGAGTGTCGAAATAAGTATCGATTTTGACGGTCTTTGTCGTTTCATTGGCACCAAAGGATACGGCAATCTTGTTAAGCGCTGAATAATCCTGCGCGCCGGCCGTTTGTGCCTGCGTGCTCAGATAGACTGTCGAGGCGACACCGCTTGAACTGCGCGTAACCGTGACATAGATCGCGCTACCCTCTGCAACAGCGGCACCACTGCTCCCGGCGCTCGAGCTCAATGTGTAGGAATATTCGGGGGTCGAAGTGCCCGATTGCGTAATGGCAATAAAGCTGAAATTCCAAAAATCCTCGATCTTTGCGCTGAACTGCCCCGTGTAATTACTGCCACCTTCGCCCCAAGGGTTGCGGATCGTAAAACTGTCCGTTGCGCTATTATAGCCAAGGATCATGAAAGCATGGCCGGAGACAAATTGTGACTTGCCGCCAACAGAGGTCGCACCGAAGGACGCAAGCCAACCGACCTCGCCACTGTTCAGCGCATTGATGATCGTTTGCTTGTAGGTTGCCGCAGTGTCTGCCTTGTAGGAACCACTCGAGAAAGGATCCTGCGGCGAACCCTTATTCGTAGATGAATAATACGCATAATTCAGGCCGGTGATTTGCTTGAGCGGATTGGCCCAACCACCCTCAAGTGCCTTATAACTGACTTCTCCCGAATAGGGGTCGGAAGGGTGTTCGAAAGGGTTTATATGTGCTTGGCCATTCAGTTGAATATAGGCCTTTTCGAACAGCGGGACCCAGGCTTCGCCGCTGAGGCTTTTGGTCGGGTTGCCCGCATAAGCAATGGTGCCATAGGACGTAACCGGTATCTGCTTATCGACGGTCGTATAAGCGTTCGAACCGTTCAGATAGAATTTGACGCCATAAGTCCCGTTGCCATTGTCCGTAAAGGCATTGAGGATGTAGGACGGTTTTGAATTTGCAACAGCGCCCATAGCGGCGATCAGATAACACGTGCCGGCAGAGCCTTGCGCGACATCATTGGCGGCCACATTGTTGACGAAGAGCGATCCCGTCAGCTTGCCATAATTGTAAACCGCGCTTTTGGAATTAGGGTTCGCCGTATCGCCGCCGGAAACCGGCGCAGGCAAATCCAGACCAAGGAACCATTCATTGATGAGTAATTTAGCATTTGCCTCGCTCATGCCGGAGGCCATATTGCCGACGGCCTGATATTGATCCAGCTGCTTTACGCCGCCCCACCATTTGGCATTGGCTGAATTGCCATGAATCGTATTGTAACTGATGGCTGCGACATAAGGGTTTGAATAGATCGACTGCGAATTCGTGTAGACGATCTTCAGATCTGCAAATTCCGTGCTCGTCACACCACCTGCTGCAACCGCATTGAGCAGCGCGAGCATTTCCGAATAAGTAACCGAATTGTCGGCGACAGCCTGTGTGGCCAGCGTCTTGATCTGGCTATCGGAGAGCGTATCGTACCAAGCCATCGATTATCTCGCTATGTCGGCCGGGAGAAGGATCAATCAGGACGCGGTCTGGTCTTGCGGCGGTGCCACTTTGATCACGCCATCCTTGGCGAGCTTGCGGAGCAGGTCTTCCAGCATGGACATGGAGGCCAGCATGCCCTCAAGCGGCATGACGATTGTCGATGACAATTCCAGCGGCATCGGCTGGCCATCCTTTTGCTCAACTGGCTTCTGGACGCCAAATTCGAGACGCACCAGCGTGTTCGTCACCGCCACGCTAATGATCCGATCAGCAAACAAGACCATCGCTTTTCTCCACCGGGGGCGCCGAACACTGTCGACGGCATGACAATATAGAAGGCACAAGCTAGACAATTACAATAATATCTATCTCAGAAACAGTTACTTATGAAGAATTTAACCAGTTTTTGGGGGCCATCTGCCGGCATGGGGGCGTTGCGCGATTTAGGCTTTAGGACGCCACCAAGCTAAATGACCAAGAAGTCCGCATTTGTGAGCGACAATCCAGTGCTCAGCGTCGCAAACTGAACGGCAGCCATCGTGCCGGTGCCGTCGGAATCATAGAAGAGTTTGCCACTCGCTGAATCATAAATGATCCTGTCATCGGCCTCTGTCGCTCTGGTGCCCGTATTGAAGGCACCGCTTGCAAGAACGCCAGTGGACGTGAGCGCCGAAAATATTCCCGTATTTTCGAGATGAATCATGTCATCGACAACGCTGAAGTCCTGGATCCTGTCGATATTGGTTGCGCCAAGAGTGCTGTTGAAGATGAACGCATCCAGGCCCGTTCCACCCGTCAGCGTGTCAGCGCCAAGGCCGCCGGTGATCACATCATCGCCCACGCCTGCCGAAATCGTGTCAATGCCTGCTCCGCCTTCGAGCGTGTCATCAAAGGCAGAGCCGGTGAGGATATTGGCGCCGGCATTGCCGATCATGATAAGCCCGTTTGCTGCAGAACTTGCATTGACATTCAAAGCGGCCGCGCCCGTCAAAACGGCAGCAGCAGCCGTGCCCGTGCCAATGACGACCTTCTCAACCGACACACCGGAGCCAATGGTCAAAGTGCTTGGAGCAGTTGCGGCAAAGCGCAATTCATCCGTGCCGGCCCCGCCTGTGACGGCTTCATCAGACGCCATGTCGCCGGCAACGGCCACGACAAAAATGTCATCACCATCCTCACCCAACAGAACATCTGTCCCGGCTCCACCGGTCAAAACATCATTGCCTCCACCGCCGATCAGCGTGTTGGCAGTGGCATTACCCGTCAGCACATCCCTGAAGGCAGAGCCCGTCAGGTTCTCAATCCCGCTCAGCTTGTCAGAGCCGGCTCCAAGCGTGTTCTGCAAGGTCGATAACGCAAGGCTCACAGTCACGCCGGCACCGGCATTGGCATAGGTCGCAGTGTCAGTGCCAATACCGCCCATCAGCGTGTCATTGCCGAGCCCGCCATCAAGCGTGTCATTGCCTGAGCCGCCATCAAGAACGTTGGCATTGGCGTCCCCTGTCAGCGTGTCATTGCCTGAGCCGCTTGTCAGATTCTCAATGCCGCTGAAAATATCCGTGCCGAAACTGCCAGCCGATTGTCCTGTCAAAATGGCAAGAGACAAAGTCAGTGCCTCCGTCGCGCTCGAATAGCTGGCAGTATCTGCTCCTGTATTGCCATTGAGCGTGTCATTGCCCACGCCACCAATCAGCGTGTCATTACCGGCTCCACCATCGAGCATGTCATCATAAGCCGAACCAGTGAGGATATTGGTGCCGGCATTGCCAACAATCGTAAGCCCGCTTGCGGCAGAACTCGCATTGACATTCAAAGCGACCGTGCCCGTCACAACGGCAGCAGCAGCCGTACCCGTGCCAATGACAACCCTCTCAACCGAGACTGAAGAGCCAATGCTCAATGTTCCTGCGGCGGTCGCTGCAAAACGCAATTCATCCGTGCCAGACCCGCCCGTGACCGTCTCACCAGACGACATGTCGCTTGTCTTAGCCCCCTAAAGTTGAGCCACTATTATGGTTCCATAGGGAGGGTATGGGATGGCTCGGAAGCGATATTCGGATGAGGATTGTCTGCGGATTTTACGGCAG